>ERZ795052.51-NODE-51-length-160400-cov-10.564109_pt1 | contig 160400 bp, 152 predicted proteins | sample MGYA00375136_ERZ795052 | MGnify/ENA primary metagenome ERZ795052 (study PRJEB30181, sample SAMN05720156) | activated sludge metagenome | isolation source: Anaerobic digester | place: Japan | collected 2015-05-26 ...
CCTATAGTGCCCCTAAGAGCGTATCCCGTAGGTAACGCGTTTTTGTTGCAATCAAAAACTTGGCATATTCTTGGCATTGCACGAATGGTGTGATTTCATACAGGAGAACCCCTATGAGCTACAGGCTCAGAATAATTGCTTTTCCGACCGTTCTTGCCCTGATTTTCCTTTCGGGCGGGTGTGTGACCACGGAAAAAAAGGGTACACCCGTAAAGGAATATCAGGCAAACCAGCCGGTTGTCCCCCCTGAGGAAAAGGCGAAGCAGGCCGCCGAAATCAGGAAGCTCAGCCAGGTGGATCGCAACGACGTCTTCACCGAGGCACGAGGCCTCCCCGAGTACATCCTGGGCCCCGGCGACGTCATCCAGATCACCTTCTGGGACGGTGCAAAACCCACAGCCTACACGACGGAGGTGAGGCCGGACGGGAAGATCTCCTATTCTTTTGTCGATGACCTGTACATCAATGGGCTCACCGTGGAGGAAGCGCGCGCGGCCCTCACAAAGTCCATGCAGAAATACATAAGAAATCCCAGGCTGGAGATCATCGTAAAGGAATTCAAGAGCAAGTCAGCCCTTCTCTTCGGGCAGATCAACAGGTTCGACACGGGTATTTCCGGTGTGAGGTCCGGTCCCGGCCGGTATCCCCTCTCCGGCAAGATGACTGTTCTCGACCTGATCGTGGGAGCCGGCGGAGCCATATCGGGCGCCGTGGAAGGCAATGGCGACCTCACGAGGGTGGAACTCGTCCGGAAGGGGAAGATCTACACGCTCAACCTCTACAACGCCATGTTCAGGGGCGACATGAGCGAGAACATGGTCCTCGAGGACCGGGACATGGTCACCGTCCCGGAACTGCCCATCTACGGGGAGAGGGTCTATGTCCTGGGTGAGGTCAGTCAGCAGGGCATCTACCGGCTCAAGGATGCCTATGACCTGCTTGCGGCCCTTGCAAAGGCCGGGGGACCGACCCGGGTCGCCGTCAAATCGGATGTCAAGATCATTCGGGAGTTCCAGGAAAGAGAGGGGAAGCCGATCGTCATTTCGGCCAACTATGACGAGATCACCAAGCAGGGCGACATCAGCCAGAATATCAGGCTCAAAAACGGCGATGTCGTCTGGGTGCCCAGGACGGCGATCGGCGACGTCAACGAATTCATCGTCAACACCGTCCCGCTCCTGGAATACATGTTCTACCCGGGGAGATACAGAGACGCCTACGGTTATCCGGACCAGATGCGCATCAAATAGACCGGGCTGGGACATCATAAAAGATGCAGATGCCCGAATGGCGACTTTCAGAACGAAATTCGCTCACGAAGAGGAATGCCGAGAAGATGGCACAATATGACCTGAACCTCAGAGAATACTGGAGAGTCATCAAGAGACGGAAATTCATCATTCTCCTGACCGTCGCCCTGACGGGACTCTTCAGCCTTGTTGCCGCCCTTATCGAAAAGCCCGTTCCCGTTTACCAGGCCAGTACCAGCATAAAGATGGAGCGCAACACCGGCGGCGGCATCTTCATGGACAACCATTACACGATGGTCGACGACCTTCAGACCCAGGTCGCAACGATCAAGAGCTACTACATGATGGAGATGCTGGCCAAGGAGATGGGCCTCATCCCCGCAAGCCTTTCCTCCGAGGAGGTCCGCAAACGCAAGGAATGCCTGGACATCATCCTGGACCTGAAGAGCAAGGTTTCCACCCAGCTCGATGAGAACAAGAGCACCGTCATCGACATCATTGTCAAGTCCGAAGACCCCAAGTCCGCCGCGCGGGCGGCCAACAGCCTCGCAGCGGTTTACGGAAAGGAACGGTACAAGGAGATCAACAAGAGAACCATCGAGGCCAAACGTGCCGTCGAGGCGCAGTTGAAGCTGGCTACCGAGCGCCTGAGGAATTCCGAGGAGGCCGTCCGGGATTTCAAGGAGAAAAACAAGCTCGTTTCCGTGGACAGCCAGTCGGCAAGCCTGCTCACCCAGATGAACACCCTGCAGATGAATTACGACAAGAATGCCGTGAGCCACCAGAATATCGCGGGTATCCTGAAACTCCTCGAGGGGGCGGAAAACAGGCCGCTCACCTCGAAGACGAGCTTCTATTATGACGGCGCCCCCGCTCTCTACCACAACCTGAACGACCGGCTCGTCAAGCTGATGCTGGAGAGAGACACGCTCCTCATCACCTTTACGGAGGAGTACCCGGCTGTCGTGGAGCTGAAGGCCCAGATCCGCGAGACGGTGAAGGCCATGCAGGCGCAGCTCCTCGCCATGGACAAGGGCCTCGTGTCGGAGATGAAGACCCTGCAGGCCAAGATGGACGTCGTCGGCGAGGGCATCAAGAGGATGCCGGAGAAAGGCATCGAACTTGCGCGCCTCGATCGGGAGGTCCAGGTCGCCCAGGAGGTGTACACGCTTCTCAACAAAAAGCACCAGGAGGCCATGATCAGGGAGGCCGAGAACATCGAGGAAGTGAAGATCGTCAAGCCGGCCCTGGAACCCTCCAAGCCCATCAACCCGCCCAAGGTCAAGGAAAATTTCCTCCTCGGCCTGATCATCGGGCTTGCCATGGGTGTCGTCTTCGCGTTCCTGATCGAGACCTTCGACACCTCCATCGGCGCCATCGAGGAGGTGGAGGAATTCCTCCGGGTCCCCGTCCTCGGGCTGGTTCCCCACGTGACGCCGCAGGAGATCAAGGCGGTCATCCAGGAAAAATACGGCGGGGACATCGATCCCGAAACGCTCCAGCGGGATGCAAGGCTCATCTCTCACTTCGCGCCCAAGTCGAACCTTGCCGAGAGTTACCGGACGGTGCGGACGAACGTCAATTTCGCTTCGCTTGAGAAGGGCATCCAATCCATCGTCCTCACGAGTTCCTCGCCGCAGGAAGGAAAGACCTCCACCATCGTCAACCTGGCCATTACCATGGCCCAGTCGGGTCGTAAGGTCCTTCTCGTGGAAGGTGACCTGCGGAAACCCGTCATCGCGAAGATGTTCGGCCTGCCGTCCTCCGAAGGGCTGACGGACGCGATCCACGCGAATTTCGAGTGGAAGAAATGCGTCCGGACCATCGCGGACATGATGGCCGGAAAGATGACCGTCGACGAGATTCTCAAGACCCCGGGCATCGATAATCTCAACGTGCTCCCCGCAGGTACGATTCCTCCCAACCCGGCGGAGCTGATCAGCTCGCAGTACGTCAACGACATGATCAGCGAGGCGAAGAAGGAATACGACTACGTCTTCATCGACGCGCCGCCTCTTCTTTCCGCGGCCGATGCGGCTGTCCTGAGCTCGAAGGCCGACGGCGTCGTCATGGTCTACCGCGTGGGGAAAATCCCGAGGGGCGCCCTCAAACGCGCCAAGTCGCAGCTTGAGCATGTCAAAGCCAATATTATCGGTGTCGTGCTGAACGGCCTCAGGGCGGAGCTGAGCACCGATTACTCCGATTACCGCTACAGGAGTTACTACTATTACGGTGCCCAGAAGGCCGAGCAGCAATCCGTTCTCGAAAAGATCGGGTCCCTGCCCGGCCGGGCCATCGAAATGTTCCGGACGGTCGCGAAGAACCCCTTCCGCAAGAAAGAGGCGACCGCCGATCCCCAAGAGACACCGGAAGCCTTCATCAAGGAGCTTTTGAACAAGACCTCCGCCGATGTGAAGGCGGCTTCGCAAAGCAAGGTTATGAAGAAGATCATACAGATCAAGAACCTGCTCTTCACCGTCGCGATCATGACCTTTACAGCGGGCATCCTCCAGCAGAGCGAGTATCTGCGCTGCGATTTCCCAGGGCTCCTGAACGCTTTCCGCAACGACCTGAAGCAGTCGGCCCAGGCGGGGGGCTTCGAGATTGCCATGGGGGTGAAGGCCCGGGAGGCATCCCGTGAAACAGTCCCGCAGGATGCGGGTGCCATAACGAATGCGGTATCTTCCGTGCAGACAGATGAGACCACCGCAGTCCCGGCGACGTCCGGCGGCTTTATCCGGCAGAAGATCGATCGGGAACGATAACCCGTCCCGACACAGAGCATCGACATGGCCGAACAGGCTCAAATCCTACCTCTCAAGAAGAAAAGGGACTGGAAGAAGTTCCTGCAGAGAAAGATCCCTTCCTCCTGGCTCTGGGTCATCCTTCTCGTCTCGCTCGTCGCAGGCATTTTCGCCGTCAATCTTCAGAGCTGGATGACGGCCATCTATGCCTATGAGGACCGGAGCTACAAGCCGGCGGATGTCGACAGACAGCTCAATGAAATGGACAAGGCTCTGGAGAGACTGAAGAGAATTTACAGCAAGGACGCCCCCTGAGCGGTCGGTCTGCGATGAAAGCCGGGCATGAATCCGCCACCCGGTTTGACCGCAGGTGATAAGTAAAATGGCTGTATATCCCGCCCGTCAGAGATGCTTTTCGTGATCAGTCGCTTAAGTTCCCCCACGACATGATTTGAGATTTCGGCGGGTTTTTGTAAAGCGAAAAGGTTTCCAGAGGTATGTTCAAGGCGGAACAAATCGATCCAAACCAGAGACTCTTCTGGCTCGCATCGATCGTGATTGCGACGGCCGTCGTCGGTGCGGCCCTTATCAAAGTCTCCTCCTGGCTCGTCATCGCCGTCCTTGCCGCTGTTACGATAGCCCTCATCGCTTTCCTCGCCCCCGAATTGTCTCTCTATTTGCTCCTGGCGGCAATGTTGCTCAGTCCCGAGTTCGTTGTCAAGCAGTTACCGGGATTTGATGGTCTGCGGGGATTGACGATACGATATGAAGATCTGCTCCTCGTCATCATAGGAACCGCATGGTTCATGAAGACGGCGATCAAAAAGGAACTGGGGCTCTTTGTGCGGACGCCGTTGAATGTGACGATTGCCGCCTACCTCGTCGTCTGCTTCATATCGACACTCATGGGAATGAATGCCGGCAGGATCAAAGGCATCACGGGGTTGATGTATGTACTGAAATATTTCGAATATGTGGTCGTTTATTTCATGGCCGTGAATATCCTCAGGGAAAAGAAACAGGTCGAACGCTTTGTGAGGGTGATGCTCCTGGTCTGTTTTGTCACCTGTATTGTGGGCCTGGTTCAAGCCCATGGGGGGGAGCGTGTCTCAACGCCTTTTGAAGGCGAAGTCGGCGAGCCAAATACAATGGGCGGTTACCTTGTCCTCATGATTTCTCTTGTCCTGGGGCTTATGCTTTCGAATGATCGGCCGAAATCGAAGCCCTTCCTGCTCACCCTCCTCATGGTCAGCGTCGTGACACTGGCGCTCACACTTTCGAGGAGCTCCTGGCTGGCTGCGGTCCCCATGCTGGCGACACTGACCTATCTCACTAAAAAGAAATTTTTTATTATCATTCCCCTGATTTTTATTATCGCCGTCGCGCCAATCATTTTACCTCAAAGCGTTAAGGACCGATTTTTCTACACCTTTCTGCAACCTCACGATCGGGGAGACGTGGAAATCGGGAGCTTCAAGCTGGATTCGTCCACATCAGCCAGGGTGCAGTCATGGAAACAGGTGTTGACAAAGGATTTTGTAAAACATCCGATCCTGGGTCACGGCGTCACCGGATATGGTTTCATGGATGCCCAATACCCGAGAGTACTTGCTGAAACCGGTTTGCTCGGGTTCGTCTTCTTTTTCCTCTTATTATTATCCATCTTGAGAATTTCGCTGAAAGTATTCAAAGGGACGAAGGATCCCTTTTTCAGGGGTTTGACCATAGGCTATATCGCCGGGTTCATCGGTCTGCTCACCCATGCCGTCGGCGCAAACACATTCATCATCGTTCGCATCATGGAGCCTTTCTGGTTTCTCACGGCCATGGTGGTAATGATCCCGGATATCGAACGGGGAATGGCGGTAAAACGGAACGCGCAGCCGCAGCAACAGTGACGATATCCGCGACAATTCCCTGATGGTCACTACATCAGGCAGTACGATATCTGAATGGATAGCTTCACTCTTCGACGATCCCTCCAGGTGGTTCTCTTTTCCGATCAGAAAAAAAGCTGAATAATTCATTGAGAAAACTTTCTTGGCAATCAGAGCAGAAGTGCGGGCCGGCGCATTTGGCCCGGGAAGACTTAGTGTCCAAGTCACTGTATTTACTGTAGTTCTATCATTATCGACGCGGGGACTTGAAACCGGACCGAGGGGAATCAAGGGCATGGAATTTGCAAACTTCTGAATTTATTGCATAAATTGAACATATTTCTTTCAACATAGGTTTTACATGAGGACCTTGATTACAGGCGTTCCAGGATGGCTCGGCAATCGTTTCATCGAGATTCTGACGAGCGGATTTGCAGGAGAAGGCCCGCCTTTCAAAGAATCCAGGATCCGTTGCGCGATGTTTCCAAATAGCGATCTCGATTTCCTGAAAAGCCAATCCGGCGAGATCGAGGTTGTCTATTCGGATGTCACAGAGAAGAGTACCCTGACCGACGCCTGCAAGAATGTGGAAGTCATCTTCCATATTGCCGGCCTCATACACCCGCCTTTCTTCAATGCGCGAAGGGTCTTCGACGTAAATACCGACGGGACGAGAAATCTCCTGAGCACAGCAGTGTCAGCCGGTGTGAAGCGTTTCATCTTCATCAGTTCCAATTCCTCAATCGGCTGCAATCCCTCCTCGCATGCGCTTTTCACAGAGGATTCTCCCTATAACCCCTACATGAAATATGGGCTTAGCAAATACCTGGCCGAACTCGAGGTTAAAAATTTTCAAGAAGCGGGTAGAATCGAAACGGTCATTTTAAGACCCTGCTGGTATTACGGGCCCTGTCAGCCCGTCCGGCAGACGAGATTTTTCAACATGATCAGAAAAGGAAACCCGATCGTCTTCGGCAACGGCCGGAACGTCCGATCCATGTCCTACGTCGATAACACGTGCCAAGCCATGATCCTTGCAGCGACAAAGAGTGTCGCGGCCGGAAAAACATACTGGATCGCGGATTCGAGGCCATACTCGATGATCGAAATTTATCAGACGGTTGCGGAACTCCTCAACGTCAAACTGAAGCCCCGGTTTGTTCCGGGATTGGCGTCGGATGTCTGCATGTATGTCGACAGGATTCTTCAGTCGGTTGGCCTTTATGAAATGAATATTCATGTGGCAGGTGAAATGAACAAGAACATCGCCTGCAGTGTCCGGAAGGCGATGGATGAATTGGGATATCAACCCAAAGTCGATCTTTATGAAGGTATGAAGAGGTCGATCGAATGGTGCAGGAAGCAGGGATACTTAAAATAAGAACCGGAGGACAGGCGGTTTCCCAGGGTATCCTGACCCATATCGCCATCTCCATGCGTCCGAAGCAGTGGGTGAAGAATCTGTTTGTTTTCGCGCCCCTGATCTTCAGCAAGAAGCTCAGTGTCCTGCAGACGGACCTGGAGATGGTGGCGGCCTTCTTGCTCTTCTGTCTCGTTTCCGGCGCCGTGTACATGCTCAATGACATCCTGGACAGAAGGTCTGATCAGTATCACCCCCGCAAATGCGAGAGGCCGATTGCTTCGGGAAGGCTGCCCGTACCCATTGCGATTACGATCATCGTCTTTCTTTTCATTATCTCGCTTTTCTCCGCCTATCAGATAAACGAAGCCCTCGGAATCATCCTCACGACCTACATCCTGATCAACTTTGCCTATTCAAAGTATCTCAAGTACGTGGTCATACTGGATGTCTTTTCGATTGCTGCGGGGTTTTTCCTGAGAATCCTCGCCGGAATATTTGTCGCGCAGGCCCAGACATCCGAGTGGGCCTATGTCGCCGCCATATTTCTTACCCTGTTTATCGGCTTCGGCAAGAGAAGGGCCGAACTGGAAATTGCCGAAAAGAACGGAGGGAAAAGTCGGGGGGTTCTTAAAAAATATAACACGGCCTTCCTGGACCCCATCATCATCATCACATCGGCCGGTATGATCATCTCCTATATGCTCTATACCATTTCGGACTATGCGATAGGAAAATTTGGAACGAGGCATTTGCTTTTCACGTCTATTTTCGTTCTCTACGGCTTGTTCCGCTACTTGTATCTGATTTACGGTAAGAACACGGGTGATTCCCCCACGGATATCTTGTTGGCGGACCGTCCTTTGCTGGTCAGCGTTTTCCTGTGGGCGGTTGTATCCGCGTTCATCATCTATTCCGGGCTATGGCGATAGCACCACCCTGTTCGAATCTCTCGAAAGGAACGTTGATGAATCTGATTACAGGCGGTTCGGGTTTCGTCGGCAGTTGCATCGCAAGAAAGCTCATTGAGCGCGGGGAACGGGTTCGCGTGCTTGATATTGTGGGACCGGAATTATCTGCACAGAAAGGTAAATTCGAATTCTGTAAGATCGATATTCGCAACAGACAGCAGGTGATCGATGCCTGCGAGGGCATGAGAAGAATTTTTCACATTGTTTCTCTCGTTCCCATTTCTAAAGCTGGAAAAGGATTCCGGGATGTCAACGTTCAGGGGACCCGTAACATTATGGAAGGTGCACTCAAACATGGCGTGTCCAAGGTACTGCACATGTCGAGCTCGGCCGTTTACGACCTGAACCAGCAAAATCCCCTGAACGAAAATTCAAGAATTGATCCCCTGGGCGGTTATGGACGCTCCAAGTATGGAGGGGAACAAGTTTGCATCGAATACAGGAAAAAGGGACTGGATGTTTCGATCGTCAGGCCCCGGACCGTCATCGGAGCCGAACGGCTCGGCATCTTTTCAATTCTCTTTGACTGGATCCGGGCGGGGAAGAATATTTACATCATCGGGTCCGGCAAAAACAGGATTCAGTTTGTCGAGGTTGAGGAACTTGCCGAGGCCTGTATCTTGATGACTGAAAAGGCATCGAATGATGTTTTCAATATCGGCACGGACCGTTTCGGCACCCTGCGCGAGGATCTGGAAGTCCTGATTCGACATGCGGGTTCTTCCTCCAGGGTCGTCGGATTGAATCCCGCGCTATCAATATCACTGCTGAAAGTGCTGGATAAACTCAATCTCTCACCCCTTGCCGACTGGCATTATCTCACCTACCACAAGGATTTTTATTTCGACATTTCGAAGGCAAAAAGTGTTCTCGGGTGGCAGCCGAAGTACAGCAACGTCGAGATGCTCGTCGAGGCATACAATTGGTATCTGAATAATCGCGAGAAAGTCAAGAATCAAGTCGGGACGACACACAAGTTGTCCATCCGGCAGGGCGTATTGAAGCTGATAAGGCATATATCTTAAGGATGATACTCCTTTCGTCGTATGATTTATAAATTAGATTACATCGGTGGCATAAAGGAGTTTTTTATAATATCGAGCGTTCTACCCCCACCAGAATGGGGACTCTTTGTCCTGATATTATCCCTCCCCATTGTTTACTGGCTGACGCGAACAAAAGACAAAGAGAGGTTTCGCTATTCAAATGGTTTGGTCCTATTGACAAGCAGTGTCGTATACGCGGGTGTATTCATTTATACGAGTGAATTTGTCGACGAGGTCTTTATCAATCTTGAACATACCTATAACCTCTTTCATCATGGATTGTTTTCATTTTCTCCTTATAAACCGGTATCGGGTACCGTGGAGTTACTCTATTATTTTCTCCTGACACCTTTTGCATTCAGCCATAAAGCCCTCATCCAGGCAAATTATGGATATGGTTTTATTATAGGCTGGCTTCACCTGTTTCTGCTGTGGAGCTTGCTTTCCAACAGAAACTTATATCTGAAATCATTCCTCCTCATTCTATTTTCCGTCAATTACCCCCTTATCAGGATTTTCTCCGATGGCTTTGGCAGTGGATTGGTATCTCTGTTGTTTTTCATAAGTGTCTTCTGGCAGATGAAGGGGTATACAGAAAGAGCCCTTATCACGGCTGCCGCATTGCCTCTCATAAGGCCGGATGCGATCCTTTTCAGCCTTGTCGTATTTTTCGTGCACTTTTGTCATGACAGGAAGTTGCGCATACCCTATTACGGTCTTACAGCGTGTACCTTTTTCATTTATTTTTTTGTTGTAAAACTTCTATACGGGCAGTGGATTCCAATCCCCATCTACTTTAAATCTTTTTCTCTTTGTTTAGTTTCCCTTCTCTCTGCCGAAGACTTCTTGAGACTTGTTACTTATTTCATGAATCCCTTCCACTTTCTCTGTCTGGCCGTTTATGTCGCTTCGTATTATTCCGAAAATGATGAAATCAAGGTTTTAAGAACTTATTTTTATTCACTTTTCCCGGTGTTCGCCTTCTATCGTATTGTTGCTTTCAACCCGGTTTACGACGGCCGATACTATGTCTGTTTCGAATTATGTGCGGCGTTATTTGTCCTCATTTATTTCGACCGGGAAAGTCACCGCCTGTCATTTGCGGCTACGACATTCTGCAAAAGGTTCAAGCCCGGTGCGGATTTTAAAAACATAGTTATATCGCTGTCATCTCCTTTTTTGATTTGTGCAGCGGCTATCATGCTTCACCTCGTTGATCATCAACTCCGATGGAATCACAGTAGACTGCGATGCGATGGATTGGGTGTCGGCGGTCAAATCATGGATCAGGTACTCCCTTTGCATTTGAATATCGCAGTCACGGAATTGAATTCCTTCGGTTACATGAATGACAGAGAGATCATTGATTTATGGGGTTATACGAATTCTCAAATCGCTCATTCCCGGACTTTTTCAAAATTCTGGCGAATCAGAAATATGCCGGGATTGTTTCTACAGCTGAAACCCGAGGTAGCCTTTTATCGCACTGTCAAAAAGGGCAGCCATCTGGAGGGTGACAATAGCGACATCGATGATATCGAGGCAAGCATGCCGGATTTTCTCAGTTTCAGTAAAAAAATGAACCAATTTGGAAACATGCTTGAAGTCATGGCACTGTATGACCCGGTTGTTTTGGATTCTCAAGGGTGGGTCACAACGTTACTTGTCCGAAACGATTATCGGGAAACGATCCTTCAAAGCCTGCTCGATAATCAATATGTTGTTTCAAATTCGCGCGATTTTGATCTGGAGAAATTTAAGCGCATCTATGATTCACAGAGGGATCACCATTTTGGTTGTAAGTGACGCCGATTAAAATCTCAGATTCTATGGAAGAGCATATAGGTAGTGAGTTCGCCCATGTCATTAAAGGATAACGTCATATCGGGAATCGCCTGGAATGCCTGCTCGAGGGTGGTAAATATTGGGCTGCAATTCGTAATCACGATAATTCTGGCCAGGCTGCTCTCTCCTTCGGATTTCGGCCTCATCGCAATGATGGTTGTCTTCATGGGATTCGCCGCCGTATTGAGCGATCCCGGGTTCGCCGCTGCGTTGATACAGAAGGGTGAAATCGAAGACCGCCATGTATCATCCGTTTTCTGGCTCAACATAATGATTGGTGCGATGCTGATGGGGACTCTCATTGCCCTGGGGAACTTCATAACTGGTTTTTATCATGAACCTCGGCTTGCCGCGATCGTTCCCCTTGTTTCATCGGTTTTTTTCATCAATGCCTTCAAGTCTGTTCATGTCGCTCTGCTGACTCGCGCCCTGGCCTTTCGTCGACTTGCCGTCATGGACACGCTGACCACGCTGGTGGCGGGTGCAGTGGCCATTGCTCTTGCACTGCGGGGTCATGGCGTGTGGAGCCTCGCCTGGCAGGCCGTCGTCTCCTCTCTCATCGGTGCAATCATTGTATGGTGGATATCCGATTGGAGGCCTCGTCACCGCTTCGATCTTGGGGCTGTCAGGGAACTCCTCAATTTCAGCATGAATCTCTTTGGCTTCAATGCATACAATTACTGGGCAAAAAACATCGACAATCTCCTGATCGGAAAATTCATAGGGTCGGCCGGACTCGGCATCTATTCGAAGGCATATGAATTCCTGATGATCCCGGTCAATCACATATCCGCCACCGTCGGCCAGGTGATGTATCCATCCATGTCCAGGATCAAGGATGACAAAAAAGAGGTGAAAATAATCTATCTTGAGGCCCTTCGCGGGATCGCCTTCGTTTCCTTCCCATTGATGATCGGTCTCTGTGTCGTGGCGGACTCATTCGTCCTTGCCCTGTACGGCGAAAGGTGGGCCGGTATGATCCCCATTCTTCAAATATTCTGCGTGCTGGGCGTCATTCATTCTGTTGCGGCTACCGCCGGATGGATTTATCAATCACAGGGAAGAACAGACTGGTTTTTCCGATGGGGAATCTTTTCCAGTTCTATCACCGTCGGAGGGATCATTGCGGGGGTCGTGATTGGCACACCCGTTGCCGTCGCTCTATGCTTTGCGATTACGAGCGGGATCATTCACATCTACCCAAATTTCTCCATTCCCGGGAGGCTGATCGGAATGAGCCTGAAGGATGTATGTTGGAGCGTCTCCGATGTATTTGCCTGTGCTGTTTTGATGGCCGTGGGCGTATGGTCTCTGGGCTGCTGCCTTCCCGCCTCCTGGCTGCCGTGGTCCCGACTCCTCGCCCAGGTTTCCTGCGGGGCGGTACTCTATACCCTGTTGTCGCATTTATTCAGGCTTCAGACTTATATCCGATTGAAACACCACGCCGCCGGATGATGCGACAATCATCAGCCGCCACAGGAGAGCGTGATCATGAAATATCGGCCGTAGGTTGGGATCATGCGCTTTGATTCTCGAACCGAAAGCCCGGAACTCAAAGCGGGGATTCAAATTGATCTATTTTAACCGAAACTGTAACCTTTGCGGCTCTGCGGACTGCAGGCAGGTCTACCGGGTTCTCGATTTCAGTATCGTAAAGTGCACGGCCTGTCATTTTATCTATCTAAACCCGGCACCCATCGACACACCCGTGGATATATACGGAGAATCCTATTTCAGAGGAAGAGAACGAGACACGGATGCGTACAATGTCAAAGGCTGGGACTATCTCGAGCCTGATCATCTCCGGGACGTGGAGGAACAGTCCCGCAGACGGATGAATGCCATAGAGTCTTTCGTAACCGGAGGCCGAATACTGGATGTGGGTTGCGGCATGGGTATTTTTTTGAAAGAGGCGTCTTCCCGAATGTGGGAAGCTTACGGGGTTGATGTATCCCCCTTTGCCGTCCATTACGCCCGTGAAACGCTGGCGCTCCGGAACGTCAGGGTGCTGGATGTGAAGAGCCTTGATTTCATGGACGGCAGCATGGATGCCGTCACGATGTTTCATCTCATCGAACATGTCCTCTACCCGAAGGAACTCGTTGATTCCTGTCATAGAATACTCAGGCCGGGGGGAATTCTGGTCGTTGAAACGCCCGATATCTCATCCGGTCGGGCCAGACGACAGGGGATAAACTGGCGATTCATAAAGATACCGGAACATGTGAATTATTTCTCGCTGAAACTCCTGTCGCAGCTTCTCAGGGAGAGGGGATTTACAATTTTAGAGACCGTAAAGAACGTGGAGTCCACGGGTATCATAAACAAATTGTGCGGTGGAGAAAGAGAAGCCCGGATATTCTACGACACCTGGGCTGGGAAAGCGTGTTTCCGTTTCATCGTCAACCAGGTCAGGAAAGCGAAGGAATTTGTCTCAGGGAATTTACTGAAGAACTACGATCATGTTCTGGTCCTGGCCAGGAAAAACTGACAACGGGAGAACCTGTTCGTGCGCATTCATATCATAGGGGCAGGTGATATCATTGCATCCTTCGGTACCCGATATTACCTGCGAAACCTGATAACTCATCTCCGGAAGCGGGGTCACACCGTCCTCTTTTCTTTTTTTCAGTTCAGGACGGAAGTCGTTCCCCGCACGTCTGCCGACCATCACATCGCGGTCGATGATTTTCCCGACTCTGTTTATTGCCCGACATCGAGACGCGCATATCTCTTCTGGCATCGTCCGGTTTTCAGACTGTATGAACGGATTTTACTCTTGAGATATTTTGTCCGCATCCTGCGTGCGGTGCGGAAAGGCGATCGACTGCTTTTTCACGGCTGCCTCGGAGCATTGCATTTTACGTGGAGCGGCAAAACAGCAGAACCTTGCAAAGGCTGGATCAAGCTCGGCTTGCTGGAAGAAATGCACACAAAGGACGTTCGCTTTCATTTCCGTAAATGGATCGAAAAATTGAATTTCCACGCCTTCGGGCTGCGGATCGTCGTCTCCCGGCAACTGGGGGATTTTCTCTCAAAGGAATACGGTTGGTCCGCTTCGGGCACCTTCGTCATCCCCTGCCTTGTTGATCGGGCGCTCTTGTCACCTTCCCACGATCGCACCACGGCACGCAAGACCCTGGGGTTCGAAGACCGCATCGTATTTCTCTACCTCGGCATCGCCGCCCCGTGGCAATGTCCTGAGGAAACGGTTGCCTTCTTCCGTCAGATACGGATTCGCTTTCCCAGTGCCTTTCTCTGGATTCTGACACCGGACAAAGAGTATTTTTCTCGCCTCGTGGATGATCTGCCGAAAGAGCATTGCCGAATCGAATTTCGTCCGCACGACACGCTTGCCGACCGGATCCACGCTGCGGATTTCGGATTTCTACTGCGAAGGAAAGACCTGATCAACCACGTTGCCTCGCCGGTCAAATTTCCCGAATACCTGGCCTCGGGATTACCGGTGATCATCGGTCCTGAAGTGGGTGACTACACCGAGTTGGTAAGGGAGAAGGGTCTCGGGGTCATTGTCGATCCCGATGCACCGGAAAAATGGAATCACGCAATCGATCAGATCATAACGCTCATGAACGAATCGGCCTTTCTGCATCAGCGCTGCAGGGAGGTATCGGTAAAACTCTCATGGGAATTTTTCTCGGAAAAAATAAAGCAGAAAATGATTGATCTGGATACCGGCCGTCCTCATTTCAGAATACACCGGAGTGAGAACCGTAGGCAACCCGCCGGAAGTTCCTCTTGAACCCGGAGGGCGCTCGGTTACCCGGCGAAAAAGGAAGACTCTATGGAGACATTTAAGAAACCCCGCATCCTCCTCATCCGGCCGCCGTTTTATGAAAATAAAGGGGCCCGGGGTTCATCCATGGACATCCCTCTGGGTATCCTTACAATCGCCGCCGTACTTGAGCAAAGCGGATACGAGGTCGGAATCTACGACGCGCGGGTCGAGGGACGCGGTGCGCTGCCCCGCAAGGATGCCTCTCGCGGGTACGTTTTCGGATCCACCCGGGATGAGATGGAGGAACGTATACGAAAATTTGCACCGGACATCGTCGGCATTTCCAACCCCTTCATCACCCAGTTTTTCGCTGCCATCCAAACAGTCGAGATTGTCAAGAAAATTGATTCTCGGATTATTACCGTTGTGGGCGGACCTCATGCATCCATCCTGCCGGAGAGCTATTTTGAGCATTCCCCGTTTGTCGATATGGCCGTCGTCGGGGAAGGAGAGTTCACGATGCAGGAGATCGCCAGGTGGTATGAAGGCAAACAGTCCATCGATGAGATCCGTGGGGTCGTTTACAAAAACAATGGCCGGGTGATTCGCAATCGGCCGAGAGGCGCTGTCCAGCATCTCGACAGTCTTCCTTTCCCCGCCTATCACCTGATCGACCTCGAGCGGTACTTTGAACTCAAAAAGAATCCCGGGAATGCCGGCAGCGCGCGGCCACGCTATAACTATCCCGGCTCGGAAAGGTCCGTTTCGGTGATCACGAGCCGGGGGTGTCCTTTCTCCTGTGTATTTTGTTCCATACATCTTCACATGGGGAAAAAGTGGAGAGCCCATTCGCCGGAATACATACTTGCTCACCTCGAACTTCTCGTATCGGAGTATGACGTCCGGCACATTCACTTCGAGGATGACAATCTCACTTTTCAGAACGAGCGGTTTGAACGAATCCTTGACGGAGTCCGAACTCGAAAGCTCAAGTTCACGTGGGATACCCCGAACGGGGTCCGGGCCGATACCCTGGACCGCAGACTTCTGACGAAATGCAAGGAAACGGGGTGTGTCTACTTGGTCATCGGGATCGAATCGGGCGATCCGGAAGTTTTAGACAAGGTCATCCGCAAGAAACTTTCACTCGAAAAGGTCGTGAAAACCATCGAGACTGCCCGTGATGTGGGTCTCGACATGCGCGCCTTCTACGTCATCGGATTCCCCGGCGAGACGAAGGCTCAGATGAAGAAGACACTGGACTTCGCCCTTCACCTGCAGAGGGAATATGACGTCCGGCCCAATGTACACATTGCGAATCCCCTGATCGGAACGCGTCTATATGAGATATGCCGGGATGGCCATTTCCTGGTCAAGGGTTCCGGTGATGACCTCTTCAACCTTTTCAGTGACGAGGGGTGTCTCAAAATCCGGACCGAAGAATTCGATCCTGATGATATCTCTGAATTACTGAAGGCATTCGATAAGGCATCCCGTAGAACACACCATCGGAGTTTCATAAAAGGTCTTATGGTTCACCCGAAACTTGTACTGCATATCATAGTGAAGGCAGTTAAGGATTTGAAACGACTGAAGGAATTCTGTGCCGATACGGTCTTATTCCGACATTTCCTGATGAAAAAGTACTTGCCGCCGATGCGGGCCGGGGAGGCAGAAAGAGAGATTTCAGCGGTTGTTGCCGATGCTTGAGAAATCCGGACACAGGGGATTGCCCGCCTTAAAATTCCGCCTGCTGGGGGGACTCATGCGCCTCATGGGCAGGGGTCAACGGTGGTTTGCGGGAGACCGGCTCGTCCCGTCCGGGGGAGATGTCAAGCGGATCGTTGCCTTCCATTTCGGCGGCATCGGCGACACGGTGCTCACGACCCCCGCCCTCGTCGCACTTGCCGAGCATTACGGGGAAGCCCGAGTTTCATTCATCGGCTCCAATCTTCGCCACTGTTCTTTTCTGAAGAATTTCCCCTTTGTCGACGAAGTGAAGGCCTTCAATATCTATTCGCTGGATGCCAGGGGTTTGATCCGGCCTTTCTTCTGGAAGGCCATGTCCGACGTCATTGCCGATCTGAACAAAAAAACGATCGATCTTTTCGTCAACTTCCACAGCCCCTACCTGATTGACTGGTTCTTCATCGAGTATCTCATCGTCCTCCTCGCAGGACCCCGCTTCTCTGTAGGCATAAATCCTTATTTTCTGACAAAAGAAAGCGTCTATGACCGGTGGGTATCGGAAGACGATCTGGAAGGAAAACACGACAAGGACTTCTTCGCCGATATCGTCGAGCAAATGGGTATCCCGGTTCGGAAGCGCGAGACGGTTTTCCCGATAGCCGAGGAGGACAGACGCTTTGCCGATACTTTTATTCGAAATCTGCGGCATCGCGGGGATCAACTGGCCTGCATTCACCCGGGGGGGACGGCTGCTTACAGCCACTGGCCCGTTGAAAGATATCAAAGTCTGACGGTCGAACTGGGTCGCAGGGGGTTCTGTTTTCTCGTCATCGGTGCTCCGAACGAAGCGCAGCTTGCCGAAGCCGTCTGCCGGGACAACCCCCATGCCTTCAATCTTGCCGGAAAGACGACTTTGACGCAGTCAGCGGCCCTTATCGAGAAAAGCGCCCTTTTCATCGGGAATGACTCGGGTCCCCTTCACATTGCTGTGGCCGTCGGCACGCCGTCGGTGGGGCTCGTCGGCGGTGGGCACTCCAGGTTTCACCTCTATGCCCGGGAGAATATCCGCATCATCAAAAAACCTGTGCCCTGCGCACCCTGCAGAAACTGGAACTGCCCAGAGAAAGATTGCATGTACCGCATAGAAGTTGATGATGTGATCCGGGCCGGCGAAGAATTGCTGCGGGGTCGAATGACCGGGTCACGGGCGGAAGCCCGTTGAAGGCGGACGGGCTTTCGGGAAGTTTCACAAATCACCGCCGGCCCGCTGACGGTTCCGAGGCATGAAAAATGCTTCCCTTGACTCCCGTTCGGCACAGAACCGCCCGGGAAGGGGTGTTCTGCGCTTTCGGTCCCTTTATCTGTAACATCGCAAGTGGCAGATGACAGTGAAGATAATGATCATCGTCAACGAATTTCCTCCCGATACCATTGCCGGTACGGCCATGTCCACGCATTATCTCGCGAGTCATCTGTCGAAACGGGGAAACGACGTCCACGTCGCCGTCACCATGAGAAAAAGGGAAACTCCGGCTCTGGAGAAACGAAATGGCGTGACGATTTACCGCTTTGACCCGTTTCAGGTCAAGGGTGCAAGGTTCCTGCAGAGGTTCGTCTACCTGCACCGTCTCGGGCGTATTCTGAACCCCGACATCATCCAGGGCCAGTCCGTCTCCTGTGGCCTGCTGGCCGCCCTTGTGGGACGGTTTCTCAAAAGGCCCACGGTCACCTACATACAGGGATACGATCTCTATCATGCGAACCGTTTTCAGCGGATGACGGAGATAAAGATACCACTGCGTCTGTCGAGCGCTGTTCTGGCCGTATCGGAGGATCTCCGCCGAAAGTCTCTGGAAATTTACCCGAGACAAGACGCCCTGGTCATGCCGCACGGGCTCGAAACGGAAGGCCTGTCCGCAGCGGCCATAGAGAGAGTCAGGGGAAAATATCCGTTTCTTTCAAAGAGCAAAGTCATCCTGTACGTCGGGCAGCTGATTCCGAGGAAAGGTCTGCCTTACCTGATCGAAGCGATGGACATCGTCCGTGAGACAGTGGAAAATGTTCGGCTTCTTCTGATCGGCCAGGGAGTTGATGAGGGTGCTCTGCGGGAACAGGTGCGGCAAAGGGGCCTCGAGGATCAAGTCTTTTTTCTCGGTGCAGAGAACCATGAAAATGTCCTCGCCTTCATGAATTTGTCGGACCTGTTCGTCCTGCCCAGCCTGGAGGAGGCGTTCGGCATCGTCCTCGTCGAGGCCATGAGCCAGAGCATGCCGGTGGTGGCGACTGCAGTGCAAGGTGTTTCTTCCATCGTGAGGGATGGAGTCAACGGTTTCCTGGTGCCGCCGCAGGATGAGAAAGCGCTTGCCGCAAAAGTCGTCTCGCTGCTGGAAAATCCTCGGCTTGCAAGGGAAATGGGGAAGCGGAACCGGGGAGATTCGGAACAGTATCAGTGGGACCGCCTGGCGGAACGCTATATGGATATTTACGAAAGGCTTCGCTCTGAAAATGGACAGGGCAGAAACGCATAGCTCGGCGGTCTATCGAGTCCATGGGGAAGAAGCGAGGGTACCTAAGGTCACGGTTCTGGTCCCTTCACTGGATGGCTACAGGGGTGGAAACGTCCCATTCCTCATCAACCAACTCAAGAATCAGACCTTCAAGGACCTGGAGGTTGTAGTTGTCAGGGGAGTGCGCCCGAACGGCCGGGCCAGGAATGAGGGAGCCAGAATGGCGAGGGGGGAATTTCTCGTTTCCATCGATGATGATGTCACCCTGGGGCATGACAGGGTCATCGAAAATCTCGTGCGATGCCTGGAATCCGACCAAAGCCTGGGCCTTCTCGGCATTTCAAAGCTGATACCGGAGAACTCGTCATGGTTTCAGAGACGAATTGCCATAGAAATTCCCCGTTCGGTATCTCCCGTTTACGACCGGCTTACCGACGGCGACCTCGTTGATCATGTGTGTCATGCGATTCGCAGGGACCTGTTCTTCCGGATCGGGATGGAAAACGAGAACATCGTCAGGGGCACGGATCCCGACCTGAGGTACAGGCTAAAAAAGGCCGGCTACCGGGTTGCCATCTGCCCCGATTCATGGGGCTATCACCCCGTGCCCCGGACATTCTCGAAATTGCTCAGGATGTCCTTTTACAGCGGGATGGGCTCTGCCTGGGTTCAGAGGCATTACCCCGAATATGCCATCCACGATTCAGAGGAGCATACCGCCGTATTTCAGGAAAAAACCACACTTCCATACCGCATGCGGTATTCAGTTGTGCGGCTAGTCAAATGCCTCATGAAGGGTCACTTTTTTTACGCGGCAGCCAGGATAAGTTACGCCATGGGATATCTGTACAGCCTGTGGACGGGAAAGTCCGGTGACGCGTGGTTTGACAGAAAGCAGTTATCGCGCGAAACGGCAACCTGAAAAATTCGGCGGGCGGACAAAAGAGAGAATGAATATGGACAGTATGGTCTCCAGGAATCTCCGGCGCGCCCGGACGGTCTTCCGCCGGGAACTCAGCTACTACTCCAAGGTGCCGCGGGCGGCCAATATCGAGTTGACCTACCGGTGTAACCTGCGCTGTAAGATGTGCGGTGTTTTCGGCAAGATCCGGGATCATCGGGGAGAAGAACTGACCGTTGAAGAGTATCGTCACATTTTTGATCAGATGAGGGAGATGGGAATTCAGGCGGTCACTTTCAGCGGCGGTGAGGCTTTCATACGTCCGGACCTCTTCGACATTGTCCGGGATGCCAAGAGACACGGTTTCCGGTGCAATATGTTCTCCAATGGCACGCTGGTCAATGAGAGCGACTACGAAAATATCATCGAGTCAGGCCTTGATAAAATCATCTTTTCGATCGATGGCGTCGAGCAGGTCCACGATGTCATCCGCGGTATCCCCGGCGCCTTTCAGAAGGTAATGCGGACCATTTCGGGGCTGGTCCATCAGCGTCAGACCTGCGGGGTGGAGAGGCCGGAAATCGACGTTCACATGACAATGATGAAAGGTAATGTAGCCTCCCTCTCGGCGCTTCATCATTTGTGCTCCGGCCTTGGAGTCAATTTCGCTTTTCAGCCGTACTCCGAATGTGATGATGGGACCTTCCGGCAAACGATCGCAATTCTGGATGGAGTCACGGCAAACCGCTATTGGCCGAAAGACGGTGTGCTTCGCTTTGATGACGAGGACATCAATCGCATGAGGGAAGAACTCGGCAAGCTACCCATCGACTTCTACGTGAAGCTCATTCATTATATCGGCCGGGATGACCTGAGGCAGGGGCGAATGCCCATACGCCGGTGTTATGTCACAAGAAATATCATGATGATCAATCCATACGGAGATCTCATCCCGTGCTCTAACTTGGATAGTTACCGAACGGGCAATATCAGACAGGAAAAGCTGGCCGATATCTGGAACGGCGAGAAATACGAAAGACTCAGAGAGAAACTTTCCCGGAGACTGCTCCCTCTGTGCACCCACTGCTGCCACTTCGGAGACAACCTCAGTATCCTGCAACTGGCGTCGATCCTGACCGGACGATCGAACGGATGGTAAGCCATGCGGAAAAAAAACTGTCCCTATTGCCGGTCCGAAAAGACAAAGACGGTCTTTGCTTCGAACGGAAGTCCCGTGAACCGCTGTCGTGACTGCGACCTCATCTTCCGGCAGAACCGGGGCAATGAGCGGGACTGGGTTGAATACTACCGGCACCATTATTTTCAGGCTTTCAGGAAGGAACAGGAAGAATTGCTCCGGGCAGGGATTTACGAGGAAGCCCTTCGTGATCTGGAACGGTACACGACGAAGGGAACGCTATTTGATATCGGTGCGGGTAGCGGCACTTTCCTCGCCATGGCCAGACGGAAAGGTTGGACTGTTTCGGGGCAGGAACTCTCATCCGATAGCTGTCGCGTTGCCCGAGAGAGATATGGGCTTGGCTTGATGCAACGGGAACTGCAAGACCTCCCATGGGAACCGCAAACCCATGATGCCATAACGGTGATCAACGTCCTGGACCACCTGATGGAACCCTGGGTGCTCTTGGAACAGGCATGCACGGCCCTGAAGCCCCGCGGCGCCCTTTACATCAGGATCCCGAATGGCAACCTGCATCAACTCGGTTTTCGTCTTGCCGCCAGATTCTCCAACCCCCACGTACGGGACAAGATCGGCAGATTTTTCGTCCTTCACCTATATCATATGACCCCGCGGTTCATGGAACGGATTCTCAAGGACTTGGGCTTCGAGCGGGTCATCTTACGGCCCTCCGTGGTCTCAAGCGGCCTGCCTTATCCCTGCTTCACCAGGGGGCAGGAAGTCATCGTGTCCTGGATGAAAGGAGTTTCCCCCCTCCTTTCGCGAATAGCCTTCCGGCTGTCAGGGGAAAAATTTGTAATGAGCCCGTCCATGAATATCTTTGGCGTGAAGCCTTGATCAACAATGATGTCCGGTGAAAAAAAAACAACAGGGACTGCCAGTACGCGCTCCGGGCTGATTCTTTACCCGGCTTTCATTTTTGCATTCGCTGTTGCCGTGCACCTGTTTCTGGCATTCACCCACCCGCCCGGGCCCCATCTTCACGATGAAGCGGAGTATGACCAACTGGCATGTTCAATCCTCGACGGGAAGGGTTTCACCCGACCGGATGGGTCACCGACGGCAAGCCGACCGCCTTTGTATCCGGTTTTGGTCGCACTGATCTACTGGCTCTTCGGGCCCGGCGACACAGCCGTTTTTCTCATCCAGGGAATCCTCCACGCCACAACCTGCGTCCTGATCTATTTCATGGGGAGGATCATTTACGGAAACCCCGTAGGCCTGATCGCGGGGTTGGGAGGCGCACTATATCCGATGCTGATCTTCCCCGCTCATGACCTTCTGAGCGAGTCCCTGCTTGTTTTCCTTTTTACCACGGCACTGTTTGTTTTATGCGCGAACCGGGGAAGGTATCGGATGACCTTTTGGGCGGGTTTTCTTCTGGCGTTGTCGTTGCTGACAAAGCCTGTGGCGCTTTTCGCGGTCCCTTTTTTCGCTATCTGGATATGGAGAAACCAATATGAAAAAAAGTTGAAAGCTGTTTGTCTCTTTTTGCTGGCCATTGTCCTGGTATTGCTCCCCTGGACGGTCAGAAACTACAGGGCTTTCGACACATTCGTCCCTTTTACGACCGGGGGAGGGCTGGCCTTCTATAATTCCTATGTACTCCCTCCCCGGGGATTGGGGTTCAATTCTTTAGACGGCATTCCGCCGGAGTTTTTCACCATCGAAAACGAGGCCGAGCAGAGCCGCTACCTTACAGACCGAACCCTGGGGTACATCTCAAACCACCCGCTTGAAGCGGGGCGTCTCCTCGCCCTGAAGGTATTCCTGTTCCTTTACCCCCTCGATGGCTACTGGTATTCCCTTTCACTCGGGTCAAAGTATAATATCTTCTGGGGCGTCATCCTCTCCTTCAGTATCTTGGGATTTTTCTCCCGAACGGCCGATCCCTCGGCACGAGAACTTCTTTTCGTTGCCCTCCTGTCCGTGTCTCTCTTGGCTCTCGTGTTGGCCGGCATCCCGCGGTACCGCATAACCCTGGAACCGGTCTTTCTTTTGTTTGCATCGAGTGGGATCACCCGCTTGTGGAGCCGATCGGAACGCCGGGTTTTTTTGATCATGGGGGCCCATGCCCTCGTATGGTTATTTTTTCGATTTTCCGGTGCCGACGACCTTCTCCGTTGGGAAAAATGGTCGGCTTTTTTCTGATGATTTCATGCTTATCAACGGGTATCGTTCATCCGTCATTTCTTTCCCGGCCTTTCCCCGCAAGAAGCCAACCCCTCATTATCATTATATAAACTGCTGATTTGACGAACGGCGCAAGAGATTGATTCGAAGGAGGATTTTGGTTCCGCTCTGGACGGGAATATCCGGTTATCAGTACGCACAAGGCAGCCTCTGACTCCGGAGGCTCTGGTATGTTTCTTGCTCCTTTTTCTTAAGGATATCCATATATTTGATGTGATACCCGGGTAAAGATCAGATAGAGCAACCAGACGTGGCTGACTGAATTACCTGTTCGTCAGGGTAAGTATATCCGATTTGCTGACCAAGTTAAATGACTCTAAGCCCATGATGGATAAAATCGCCAAGCTCATCAAAGGCCCCGGGAAATACCTGCCACTGTTTCCGAAGATTCTACTGCAGCACCTGTGCTTCCTGTTCAGGGGAAGTTCGTTTTTCATGCAGGGCCAGATGGACATCAACCCGCGGTCAAGATGGTACAACCCGGAGTTTGTCCGGATGACCGGTGGATATGGGCTGACCGGCGAGAAGAACGGCAAACGAGAAATCGTCGACATGGAACCCTGGGATACCACACGCAGGGATATGCTGGTTCTGCTGATCAGAACCGTTCTCCAGAACAGGGTAGAAGGTGATTTTGCAGAACTGGGTGTTTACAGGGGCTCTTCCGCGAAGGTAATCCACTACTATGCACCGGAGAAGCGGCTATATTTATTCGATACCTTCGAAGGCTTCCACAGAACGGATGTTCTCGCTGAGAAACGACAAACCGGGATGTCTGTGAGCGATCACCATGGGTTTACCGGCACCAGCCTGGAGCAGGTAAGTCAGTACATCAAGCCGAAAAACGGCAATGTGCTGTTCTACCCAGGGTATTTCCCTGAAAGCATCCCGGAAGGTTTTGAGAGGTATCGGTTTGCCTTCGTGCATCTTGATGTCGATCTGTATGAACCGACCTATAAAGGGTTGCAATTTTTCTATCCCAGATTGAGTACCGACGGTATCATGGTCGTTCATGATTACAATGCCTGGCCGGGAGTTCGAATGGCTGTGGACGATTATTTTTTGAACAAAAAGGAGTCTCCCATACCCATGCCGGACAAATCCGGTTCCGCTCTCATCATGAAACAGAAGGACACTGATTAGCGAACTTTCGCGACGCAATCGCTGCATCCTGAGACTGAGCGGATCATGAAAGGAATAGGAATAAAAAAGAAACATTTGGGTATGAGCCTTGATGTCGGTCCGCATAGGGAAAAGAGCAGGATTCTCGTCGTTCTGGTGGCGGGTATCGGGGACACAGTCCTTGCGTCTAAAAGCCTCCGTTACTTGAGAAACGGACATCCGGAGGCCGAAATCCATCTTCTTGCCAATACCGAAGCCATACCGATTGCCAGCCATTTTCCGGCCGTCAACCGGGTTTGGGCTTTCCCGATCCGTGAACTCCGGAAAAGCAAGAAACATCTCCTCCAGGTCGCCAAGCTGATCTGGAGAATGAGGAAGATGCATTATTCGATGGTGCTCAACCTGTACCGGGTCGATACGCGATCAGGGGCGTTCAAAATGGGGCTTCTGTTTCTGCTGCTGGGTGCCAAAGTGAGAATCGGTCACGATTGTAACGGCTTGGGGGTTTTTCTTACCAGGAAATTGCCCGCCGAGATCTTCAGAAACCGGCATGTCTGTGATGCGATGACGGATGTCGCAATCGAGGCGGGAGGTGTTACGGATGATCGCGGAATCCAAATCTCATGGGACCACGAATCCGAGATAAAGTGGGGATATTTATTTTCGAACGATTCTGCGGGATGCCGCAATATCGTTGCATTGAACCCCGGGGGCGACCGGCAAAACAGGCGATGGTCACCGGAAAACTATGCTGCCGTTGCAGACAGGCTCATTTCTGATTTCGGTGCCAAAGTCATTCTGCTCGGAGGCCCGGGAGAAGAAGACATAGCCCTCGGCATCGAAAACCGGATGACCAACCAACCGACAAATCTTGCCGGACAACTCGGGCTTTCAGATCTTGTCTACATTATCAGCCGTGTCGATCTTCTGGTTACGAACGACAGCGGACCCATGCACATCGGCGCGGCCACGGGAACACCCCTCGTCGCGATATTCGGTCCCGAGGACCCCTCGGTCCACGGCCCATGCACAAAGCCGGAGCATTTCAGGATCGTGATCAAAGAAGTGAATTGCCGTCCCTGCAGGAAATCAGTTTGCCGCGAGATTACCTGTATCAAAAGGATTCATCCGGATGATGTTTATGAAAGGTGCAAAGAGTTTCTTGGTGTTCGAGAATCATCCCGGAAAAAATCCCTGAGTGTGGATAACATTACGGAGTGATTCTCCTTGCCTTAAAGTGAAATTTCAGTGAACGGACGTTGAAGCGTCATGTGTGGGATTTGCGGAAAGATAAGCCGTGACGGAAAAGGAATTGATGAGGACTTGATCCGGAGGATGACCTCCGTGCTTTCCCACCGGGGTCCCGATAGTGAGGGGATTTATTGCAGTCGGAACGGAAGAGTCGATGTCGGTCTCGGACACCGAAGATTGAGTATCATCGATCTTTCTGATTCGGGTCGTCAGCCGATGGCCAATGAGGATAGAACTCTGTGGCTGGTATTCAACGGGGAGATCTATAATTTTCAGCCGCTGCGCCGGGATCTTGAAAAGAAGGGTCACCGATTCTTCTCCAAGACGGACGGAGAGGTGATCCTGCATCTTTATGAAGAAGAAGGGACACGTGCTTTCGAAAAGCTCTCCGGGATGTTTGCCTTTGCCCTGTGGGATGAAACGGCGAAGATCCTCATCCTGTGCCGGGACCGGATCGGCATCAAGCCCCTTGTCTATTATCAGGAAGGAACGAAGTTCGTCTTTGCCTCGGAGATCAAATCAATCCTGCAGGATCCCGATATCCAGAAAAGAATAGACTGGCGGGCCCTCGATCTCTACCTGACCTTCAACTACATACCTGCCCCGTTGTCGATCTTTGAAAATGTGAAAAAGGTCAGACCCGGCCACTATCTGCTTGTAGGGGAAGGGCAGGTTCACGAGCAAGCCTACTGGGATCTTCCCGACATGGCCCGTGAACCGGCACAACATGGGGATGGTCTGGAGGCACACAAGACAGCCATACACCAAGCCCTGGAGGAAGCTGTGCGGGGCTATATGATCGCTGACGTGCCCGTGGCCGCTTTTCTCTCGGGGGGGATCGATTCGAGCATCATCGTGGGTCTTATGGCGCGAAACTCGAGCCGTACTGTAAAGACTTATTCGATCGGTTATCGCGACATACCGATGTACGACGAGACCGCCTACGCCCGGGATGTGGCTCGCTTCAACGCGACGGACCACCACGAGATCAAGCTCACAGGCCGGGACATCATTGAGGCAGTCCCTCTTGTCCTTGCATCTCTGGATGAACCCCTTGGGGACTCCTCTGCTGTTCCCACTTATATTGTATCCCGCGAAGCGGCCAAAGATGTGAAAGTGACACTTTCCGGTGATGGCGGGGATGAACTCTTCGCCGGATACAGGATGTATACCGGTGAGCATTGGCATTCCCGCTATCTTCTGATGCCGGGATTCTTGCGGAGCATGTTGGGGAGTCTTGTTTCGAGTCTGCCCGATTCCCGCGAACACAGGATCCTCGATTATGTGAGGCGCGCTAAAAAATTCCTCCGAGGCGCAGCAGGATCATTTGAAGATCGTTTCTTTGCCTGGAACGAGATTTTCCCCAGAGATCTGAGAGAGAGCCTTTTTTCGATCTCCGTCGATGTCGACCGGAACCTGGGCAGGAAAAGACTGACCGTTCGGTTAAGGGAGAAGAATTACGATCCCATCAACAGGATGCTGTACGCCGACATGAAGGAATCCCTTCCGGGTGACATGCTCCGGAAGGTGGATGCCATGAGTATGTTGAGCGCTCTGGAAGTCCGGGTTCCATTCCTCGATCACCGGTTGTGCGAAGCGGCTTTTAAAATTCCCGGTAATCTCAAGATAAAGGCCGGGCGCGGCAAGTATGTTCTCATGGAAACCTTCAAGAACATCCTGCCGGCCAGTTTGCACAATCGGCCGAAGTGGGGGTTCGAAATACCGATCGGTCCGTGGCTGAAGAAAGATCTGAAGTATCTTATCGATGAGTATTTGTCGGAAGACCGGATCTCACGGCAGGGGATATTTTCATACCCGGTGATCAGGAAACTCGTGTCGGATCATCTGTCGGGGTGTTCAGACACCTCCTGGCAGATATGGAACCTGATCGCCTTTCAGGCGTGGTACTCCAATTATTTCGAAGGCAACAGAGCCTGATTACGTTTGTGTCATAACCATGCGCAAGATCAAAGTTGTCCACATCATCACCCGTTTCGACCAGGGAGGGTCGGCCGAAAACACTTTTTTAACCATCCGCGGGCTCGACAAGGATCGCTATGATATAACCCTTGTCCGGGGACTTTCACTCGAATCGAACATGAGCGGTTCGGAACAAAATGTTGTCGAGGAGCGTATCGCTGAATTGTCTCGTTGCGGTGTGAAGGTCGTCACCGTACCCGAGCTGGTCCGGCGGGTGGATCCCCTGTGCGATGCCGGGGCCTTCCTCTCCATCGTAGGAATCATCCATCGGGAGCGCCCGATGATTGTGCACACGCACACATCGAAGGCGGGCCTCCTCGGGCGGCTGGCGGCCTTTTTCTGTCGTGTGCCGGTGATCATCCATACACCGCACGGACACGTGTTCTGGGGCTACTTCACGTCCTGGAAAACGAGGTGTTTCATTTTCCTCGAGAGGGTTTTTGCTTTATGGACAGACCGGATCATTACACTCACAGACCAGGAAAAGAAGGATCACCTCGATGTCCGCATAGGCCGTGAGAATCAGTTCAGCACGATCCATAGCGGTGTTGAATTGGAGAAATATCCCGGATCAAAGATAGACTCTTCGTCGACTCGGACAGCGCTGGGAATCCCGTCCGACGCCCCCGTTGTGGGGACGGTGGGCCGGCTGATACCGATCAAGGGATCCAATTTCCTGATCGAGGCTGCCGCAGAGGTCATCAAGGAAAAACCTCAAGCGGTCTTTGTGTTTCTGGGCGAGGGAGAATTGCAGAGGGAAATGGAGGAGAGGGCCCTGCAGCTTGGAATCCGGGATCACGTGAAGTTTCTCGGCTGGCGGCCTGACGTTGCCTCCATCCTGTCGACGTTCGACGTATTTGCCTTTCCTTCGCTTAACGAAGGCATGGGGAAGGCCCTCGTCGAAGCCATGGCGATGGGCAAGCCGGTCGTGGCAAGCAATGTCAGCGGTATCCGGGACCTCGTCGTGAACGGAGAAAACGGTTTTCTCGTGCCGCCGGCGAAACCGGATGCCCTGGCAGCAAGAGTGGAGTTTCTGATTGCCAACCCCGGCGTGAGAAAAACTATGGGGAACAAGGGCAGGGCTATGGCACAGGGTTTCAGTGCCGAAGCCATGCTGCAAAAGATCGACCAGGTCTATTGTGAGTTGCTCAGCAAACCTTCATCAAACGGATCCCGACAGGGCGGCCATGCGAATATTTTTTAAAAATTACCATAAATACCGTGCCCTGTGGGTCTTTACGTTTTTCCTCTCTCTGTATTTGATTCTGATGACGGGAACTCTCTCCAATGATTCCTACATGAGTTTCCTGACGGCTCAATCATTGGTAGAAAAGGGCTCTCTCGCGGTCGATGAACATGATTTGTCGAACGATGCGAACCTCTCCCACCGCGGTTACCTTGCAGAGCGGGGTGTGAAGAATCCAGAAGGTCGGTACTACTCAAAATACGGTATTGGCTGGGCATTATTGATGATCCCATTCTACCTATTCGGGAAATCGGTTGCCGTGTTGTTTTCATCCGTGAACCCGGGAATGATTGAATTGTTCATGGTGTGCACTTTAGGCCCGATTCTCATGGCCTTTCTGCTGACGATTCTCTATCGTTTCATTGTTCAGATGGGACTCACAGAAAAAAATGCGATCCTGACTGTTGTGGTATGCAGTTTTGGGACGATGATTCCCTTCTACGGTCGAGGCCCGTATGTTGAGGTTCTTGATTCAATACTCATGCTGCTGATTGTGCATCAGTTGTATCTCTTTTCAATCAAAAAGGGAGGCGGGGGATGTCTTTTTCGAGCCGGATGGATGACAGCCCTGATGGTCACAACCAAGACATACAACGCCGTCATTGTTTTCCCGATTTTAGCCTGGATGATTCTTATCATTCGATCAAGAAAAATTCCCACGGGGGAATACTTGAAGGGAATTGCTTTTTTCATCGTGCCGATCGCGGCGGCCCTCTTTGCAGTCTTAATCATGAACAAAATCTGTTGGGGTTCCTTTGTGAGGACCGGTTACGAAAACGAGATCCGGCAGGGGTGGCTGAGTATTTATCGGATACCCGAGGGTATCATGGGCCTTTTGACGAGTCCGGGTGCGAGCATTGTTCTCTATAATCCATGTCTCTTATTTGCCTTTTACAGCATGACTTATGTGCTCAAGAAAAAAAAGGAAATAGCCTGGGCTATTTTGTTCATGTTTTTTTCTTTTCTCCTTTTCATATCGGCATATGCCAATTGGTACTCAGGGCCATGGGGACCCCGATATCTCGTTCCTGTGGTGACCCTCCTCATGTTATCCGTACCTTTTGGTATGGACACGGTAACACGTCTCAGGAACAAACTACATGCGCCGGTGTTGGTGGTCCTTTTTGCCCTGGGGTTTCTGATCAATCTTCCATCCCTGCTCGTCGATGTCAACAAATGGAGTTTGTTGTCAAGGAACACGAAGGTGTTTTCAGGGCAAGAGTCCATTGATAATCCAAAATTTTCGCCGGTTATCGGGGGTTGGCACCTGTTAATTTCATCATGCCAATCAACGTTAAAAGGCGCGTCGCTGACACTGGCATACAATGAGCAGGACGCCCGATCGGCAACCATCGGTGAAAGGGACGGGGATCGAAATCGAATTTCATTATCTGCATACGATGAATCTGACATATGGTTTCTGAGGGTATTGAAAGGAAAGGTAACAAAATACGATGGAACGATTGCCGTGCTTCCTATTCGGGGTAAGTTGAAAGCCCTGTGCATCGCTATCGTTATCCTCTTGGCCTCCGTTGCAGCCCTTTCCTGCTATCTGTATGCAAAAATGGGTGGCAGGCTTCAGACCTGTCAGGTCGTTAAATGACGGACGAAGATTAAACGCATCCACCCCGATCCCTCTGTATTATGAGCGATACCCGACGGCCTTATGTTATCCGACAGGCCGCTCCTTCGCCTCCGACAACTTCGCCGTACCAACCCGGATTCGGGGGTCAAACCTTATTTGCCTTCCTTATATGCATGCAAGCCGATCATATCTTTCTTCTAATTTTCATGACATACCCTGTCGATTGTCATATTGATTTTAGGTATTTGGTCCCGAGTTCGATCGAAACGGTGCGGTTAGATAATCGAAATCATTAAGAATGTGACGATTGAGATGGTATGTTTTTTGCTCGATATTTCTGTGATGTCGCGGCCGTTCCATGGCTTATTTTCGCCTGCGATGTCCGGCCAGGGATGATCCTGCATAAGTTACTTAAAACATTGCAGAATTAAAATTCCATAACTTGAAGTTCGGATCATGACCTTCATCGGGCACATGAAAAATTTGGCATTTGGATGCTTGCTCGGACTCGCGTTCGTCTTTTTCCTTATCGCCGGCGCGGCGCGAGCGGAGTACCGGCAGGTGGCCGGGCTGATGGATCTCCGCAGCACCTTCAGTGACGGGGACTACGATGTGGGTACGCTGGCCAGAATGGCCAGAGAGAGGGGGTTCGAGGTTGTCGTCGTCAACGATCACGACGTGATGGCCATGGAATACGGCCTGCTTCCGTTGAGAAACGTGCTCAAGAAACGCGAGGAGAAGAATTCAATCGCTACGGCCGGGGCGGACCGATACCTCCAGGCGATCAAGGATGCCGAAAAGAACAACCCCGGAATGATCATCATCCCCGGCTCGGAGTCGTCGCCCTTCTATTACTGGACGGGAGATGTCTTCGACGGCCTGACCGCCCACAATCACGAAAGGCGCCTTCTCACCGTCGGAATGGAAAACCCGCAGGACTACGAGAGCCTCCCCGTCCAGCACAACAGCCTGTCGCGATGCCACCTCTCCATGGCCTTCACGGAGCTGATCCTCTTCGGCGCGGCCTTTGTGACAGGCATGATTCTCATCTCCTGGAGGGGGTTTCACCGGATCGCGGGCATCGCCGTGGCTGTCTTGAGCCTTGTCTTCGCGTGGAACAGCAACCCCTTCCGCAGCTCCCCTTACGACTCCTATCACGGCGACCAGGGGATCGCGCCCTACCAGTACTTCATCGACGACGTGAGTTCAAAAGGGGGGATGACCTTCTGGAACTACCCGGAGACGAAATCGGGCGTCCGCGATCTTGGGTCCATCAAGGTCAAGACGGAACCTTACCCGTGGGTCCTTCTCGATTCCAGGGGCTACACGGGCTTTGCCGCACTCTACGGTGATACGATCACAATCACGGAGCCGGGCAATCTCTGGGACAAAGTGCTCACCGAATACAGCAGGGGATACCGGAGCCGTCCGGCCTGGGGCATCGCGACGGCCGATTACCACAAGGAGGGGGATGCCGGCGAGAAGCTGGGAAATTTCCAGACGATCTTTCTCCTGAAGGAGAAATCAAAGAAAGCCGTCCTGGATGCCCTTCAGAATGGGAAAATGTATGCCTACCGGGGGAATTATCCCCTCTCGGTCCGGCTGGAAGAATTCTCCGTATCGGATCCGTCAGGGGAGAAGAAAGGCCTTTCAGGAGATGATATCGTCGTCAAAGGACGCCCGAGAATCAAGCTTGCGCTCTCCGTTTCGGAGGAGACGGCTCAGCCCGTGCGCGTGCGCCTCATCCGATCGGGTCAGCTGATTGAAACCTTCGACTCAAAACTGCCCATGACGGTGGACTACGAAGACCTGTCCGCCCCGATCGGCGAGAAGCACTTTTACCGGCTTGACATGCAGGGGTGCGGCATCCTTGTTTCCAATCCGATCTTTGTGACGTGCGAGGCCGCAGAGGAACCGGAGCCGCAGCTGCAGAAGAAGATCAAGAAAACGAAACACGAAAGGAAAAATAAAGGAGAGTACGCCAAAAAGATATGATCGTATCCGTGCATCAACCGCAGTACCTGCCGTGGCTGGGCTATTTCGACAAGATCGATCAGGCCGAAGCCTTCGTCCTTCTGGACAACGTCCAGTTCAAGAAAAACGAGTGGCAGAACCGAAACAAGATCAAGACGGCCCAGGGCTGGATGTGGCTCACCGTCCCGGTTCTTTACAAGTTCCCCCAGCTCATCAACGAGGTGGGAGTGAACAATGCGGACCGATGGCAGCACAGGCAGAAGCAGGCCCTTCTCTCGAACTACCGGAAGTCGCCTTTCTGGAACATGCTGGAGGATTTTTTCGAGGAGACGCTCTGCCTTCCCTGGACGCTCATTTCGGAACTCAACATCCACGTGGTGAAAAAGCTCATCGGCCTTCTGGGCATCGAAACCCCCGTCTACGTGGCCTCCGAAATGGGGACCTTCCCCGAGGACCCCGACGAGCGGCTGATCGCGCTCACAAAACACCTGGGGGGCGACGCTTACCTCGCGGGGAGCGGCGGGAAAGATTACATGGACCTCACGAAGTACGACCGTGCCGGCATTCGCGTGCTATTCCAGGACTACCGCCACCCGACCTACAGCCAGCTCCACGGGGCCTTTGAACCCTGCCTGTCCATCGTCGACCTTCTTTACAACCACGGCCCGGAGAGTCTCAAGATCCTCAGGGGGAACGGCGGAACGTGAAGATGAAGATACTGGCCATCGGTGCCCATCCGGACGATATCGAGGTCGGCTGTGCCGGGAATCTCATCAAGTACACCCGGGAGGGCCATGATCTCTACCTTCTCGTCATGACGAACGGCGAGCGGGGCGGCGAGGAGAGCGTGCGCAAGGAAGAACAGGCCCGCGCCGCGGAACGCATGGGTGCCAGGGATCTCATCTGGGGAGGTTACCGCGACACGGAACTGACGCCGCACATGAACCGGATGGTCTACGACATCGAAGGTCTGATCAGGAAGATCACGCCGGACTTCATCTTTGTCAACTATGGAAACGACACCCACCAGGATCACCGCTCGCTCGCGAAGGCCACCATCTCCGCCACTCGCTACGTGCGGAACGTCCTTTTCTACGAAGGGCCCACGACGGTCAATTTTTCGCCCCTGCTCTTCGTCGACATCCAGAAGACGATCGAGGAGAAGATCGCCATCCTGCTCACGCACAACTCGCAGGTGATGAAGACGAACATCGAAGGGCTCTCCGTCGTCGATGTCGTGAGGTCCACGGCGATCTTCCGGGGAATCCAGGGACGTGTCCAGTACGCCGAGGGTTATATCCCCCTGCGCGTGTTCATCAACCTGTAGGTTCGATCCATGATAACCCATTCCCGCCCGACACTGGACGAAAGCGACCGAAAGGCCGTCCTGAACGTGCTGGTGTCGGGCCATCTGGTCCAGGGGAAGCAGGTCGCCCGGTTCGAAGGGGATCTGGCCTCGTTCGTCGGGGTGAAACACGGTGTGGCCGTGAGCTCCGGGACGGCGGCGCTGCACCTTTCCCTTCTTGCCCTGGACGTCGGTCCCGGAGACGAGGCGATACTTCCCACCTTCGTGTGCGATGCGCTCCTGCAGGCCGTCTCCTACACCGGTGCCACACCGGTGCTTGCGGATATCGACCCCCGGACATTCAACATCGCCCCGTCGGACCTGGAAAAGAGGATAACGAAAAAAACGAAGGCCGTCATCGTGCCCCACATGTTCGGGCTGCCCGCGGACATGGCGGAGATTCTCTCGCTCGGCATCCCCGTGATCGAGGACTGCGCGCAGGCGGTGGGGGCGAAATACAACGGCGTCCGGGTGGGGTCCCTGGGGAAGATGTCCATCTTCTCTTTTTACGCGACGAAGATGCTCGCAACGGGCGAAGGGGGGATGATCCTTTCCGGCGACGAAAACCTGCTGGAGAAGATTCGTGATCTGCGGGATTACGATGAAAGGGAGGACCACCGGCTTCGCTACAACTACAAGATGACGGATATGCAGGCCGCTCTGGGGGTCAGCCAGCTGAAGAAACTCCCGCTTTTCATCTGGCGAAGGAGAGAAATCGCAGAGCATTTCAACGGCTGTCTGAACGACGGAAATGCCATGGTGCCCTTTGAGCCGTCGGGACGGGAGCATGTCTACTACCGGTATGTGGTTCTCCTCGAAGGCGACGCGCTGCCCTTTATCGACGACATGCGCAAAAGAGGAGTCGACTGCCGCCGACCTGTTTTCAAACCTCTTCACCGGTACCTGGGTCTCTCCGGATACCCCGTGGCGGAGGACGTCTGGAAAAGGAGTGTTTCCATACCCCTTTACCCGTCCATGATGAACGGTGAGAGGCGGCAGATTGCCGAGCACCTGCAGTCCCTCCTCGCGCGATAAGGCTGATGAAGATGAAACCGGTGGAATACAGAGAGGTCTTTCCGGCCAGGGTATTCTGGATCGTCTCGGCGGCGACCGCCTTTGTCCTTCTCTTGCCCTCCGCACGGACTCACTTCTTCGATCTGGGGTTCCGGTGGCTCTACATCCTTCTCTTTTCGTTTTCGTTCGCCGGCGCCCTCACGCCGGTGGTCAAGCGTATCGCCCTGCGCCTGAACATGGTCGACATGCCGGGGGGGAGAAAGATCCACGAGAGGAGAACGCCTCTTCTCGGCGGGATCCCCGTCATCATCGCCTTCAATGCCGCCCTTTTCGCGAACATGGTCCCCGACCGGGACATGGTTGTTCTGCTCGCGGGGGGGCTTGTCGTGGCGGCAGTGAGCGCTGTGGATGACTGGAAGGAGATCCCGGCACGGTTCAAGCTGTTCGTTCAGATCGTCGTGGTTCTCCTGATGATCCACCAGGGGATCGTCCTCGATCTCTTCCCCATCCGCGAAACCTGGGGCAAGGTCATGAACGTCGTTTTCACCATCCTCTGGATCGTGGGGATCACGAACGCCATGAACTTCATCGACGGGATGGACGGGCTGGCCGCCGGTGTGGCCGCCATCATTTCCTTCTTCATGGGAATCGTGGCCTACCAGACCTATCAGCCCGTGATGGGTTGGATCGCCCTCGCCCTTCTCGGGAGCTGCCTGGGGTTTCTCCCCTACAATTTCACACGGAAGCGCCAGGCCTCCATCTTTCTCGGCGACACGGGGAGCACCTTTCTCGGGTTTATCCTGGCCGCCCTCGCCGTCAAGGGGGAGTGGTCCTCCACGAGCGAGATCGTTTCCTTCTCAGCGCCGGTTCTCATCTTCTGGATCCTGATCTTCGACATGTCCTACATTACCGTCGAGCGGATCCTGACGGGGAAGGTGAAGACCTTCAGGCAGTGGGTGGACTACGTGGGGAAGGACCACATACACCACCGCCTGTATGAACTGCTCGGGGACAGAAGAAAAGCGGTTCTCTTCATCTATTTTATCTGCGCCACCCTGGGGATCAGCGCCATCGCCCTTCGCAATGCCCGGCCCATCGACGGGATTCTCCTCGTCTTCCAGGCCTTCCTCATCACGGTCATCGTCTCCATCGCCGAGTACTCGGGGAGGAAACGCGAAAACGGTCATGCCGTAATCGAAGCCCCGGCACCCGAAAGGAAAGAGGTCGAAACAAGGGATTTGAGACATGAGGGAGAAGTGGTTACAAAAGGAACGCCCAGCCCTTATGGCGCAATCACCTCGCACAAATGAGGCCCTGCAGCTATCGGTAGAGTGACGGAATCCCGCTAATTGGTTAAGCCTTCTTTGAACTGTTATCACCTTTGTTACGGAGTTTTCGGGAAGCAAGTCATTATGAGTTCTTTTTTCTATCAGTCATGAAACATTCAGAGACTCAAAACAGGCTTATTTATAGCTATATTGCGACTATTGGCATTTTTTTCTATCTATACTATGCAATTTACAAAATGTTACTTTTCCATTCAAGCTTATTAGGCAGAGATTATGCGTATACTTATATAGCGATCCAAAATTTCTTTAATGGGAGTAGTTTATATGTAATGCCGCATGGGCACCCCCCCCTCCTTTACGCACCTTTCTCGGTTTTGATATACTTACCTCTCAACTTTTTCAGCCTTAATCAGGCGATCATTTTATGGTTCATCTTGACACAGGCACTAATCTTGTTCTGTGCCTGCATTTTATATAAGATCGGCTCTCAGATAAATAAAACCCATTCAGCAGTTGCAGCGATCATTGCTATCTGTTTCTCGATGCCACTCTTTGGGATCATTTTTTCCGGCAATACGAGTATCGTTATGTTGGCAGGATTCTGTATTGTGTATTATTCGATAGCGTTAGAGAGAGAAAAGACGGTTCCTTTTGTGCTAGCCCTGTTGGCGTACTTTAAAATTTTTCCTACCTCGTTTATCCTTGTCTATGTTAGGCATCAAGCGTGGAGAGAAATATTTTACTTGGTCGGTTTTTTAGTTCTCTTAGGATTACTTTCTTTATGTATATTCGGAATGGAAGAACATATCTTATATCTCAATCAGTTGCCAAAAGGTCTGAAATACCTCAGCCCTACAATTTATAATGCATCATTTGCTTTCGTTCTTAACTTGTTTTTTCCTCAATTCAATAGTCTTGCAATAACTATCGTTACTGCTATTTGGGGCATAATTTTGTTGGTTCTGTGGTGGTTCGTCGCTGATCGACATATCTCTCATGTAAAATCGGCATCACAATTGGCCGATGCGCTGATAGTTCTCGTTTTTATCTTTCTCGTTTTTCCGGCTTCGAGCACAATGTCCAATGCATTTCTTATGATACCATTTTACTTTATCATTTTTTTGCGACTTCAGAATAATTGCCAATTTCATCATTTTTTTTCTTTTATTCTATTATTTTGTCTCATCAATTTTTGGGAAATTATCATTTATCAACTGCCGATTCCAGGCAGTGGCTCGACGATAAAGGCGATCGCGCAAAACAGCCGCGAGCACCCTATCCTGTATCCAATGCTCTATAGCCTTCCCTTCCTTTTTAATCTTGTCTTCTATGCGTGGTTACTAGTAAATTACCGAACAATAAGTTTAGCTATCTACCAAATGTTTCAACGCAAGAAAGGTGCTCATATAAGCATTGAGATACCAAGCAGTGCATCAGCGTGATTTTACGTAGGATCATCCGAACCGACGTCAACATCTTTCTGATATCCGGGGCATTGAGTGTCGCTTAGATTTCGAAGGAGAAGAAAAAGGCCGAGAAGAAATTCCCGGCCTTTTTCATTTGTTCATTTGTGACTCGCTTCTTCAGCCTTGCGTGAGTTTCTCCGTCACGATCTTCGAGAAGTCGGCGACACGGTAGAAGAGGTTCGCGATGGCTTCGAGGAGCGACAGCCGGTTGTGACGGATCTTCTCATCCTGCGCCATGACGAGCACGCCCTCGAAGAAGCTGTCCACGGGCTCGCGGAACTTCACCAGGTGTGCCATGGCCTCGCGGTATTCGCCTTTCTCCAGGAAGTCCTCGACTTTCGCCTCCAGCTCCATCCAGGCTTCGTAGAGATCCCGCTCGGCGTCGGTCTCGAACAGAGTGGGGTCCACGGATCCGTTCTTGAAGCCCTTGAGGATGTTTACCACACGCTTGAAGGCGATGGCGAGGGGTTCGAAATCGGGATGGCCCTTGATGTCCTCGAGGGCCCCGATCTTCGCCATGGCCTTTCCGACGTCGGAAACACCCAGGGCCAGGACGGCATCCACCACGTCATAGGGATGCCCCTGTGAGATGAGCTGGTTTTCCAGCCGGCCCCGCAGGAAGTCGAGAACGTCCTTCTTTGTCTCCGCGGACGGCCGTCTGAGTTTGTCCCCCAGGATGGCCATGCTCCGTTCGACGAGATCCCCGAGATGCAGCCGGTAATTTCTCTGAAGGATGATGTTCAGGATGCCCAGAGCCTGACGCCGAAGACCGTAAGGGTCGGCCGTCCCCGTGGGGACCTGGTTCACGCCGAAGAACCCCACAATGGTGTCGAGTTTGTCGGCGATGCTCACGATGGCGCCTTCGTCCGTCTCCGGCAGTTCCCCGCCCGCCTGGGTAGGAAGGTGGTGCTCGTAAATGGCCTTCGCCACGACGGGGTTCTCCCCCTGGATGAGGGCGTACTCCCGGCCCATGGTGCCCTGGAGCTCCGGAAATTCATAGATCATCTGTGTTTCGATGTCCGCCTTGGCGAGAAGAGCGACGCGATCCACGGTCCCCATCAGACCGGGCTTCACCCGCTTGGTGATGTAAGCCGCGAGTTCTCTGAAACGCATGACCTTGTCATAGGAGGTCCCGAGCATGGAGTGAAAGACGACCTTCCGGAGTTTTTCGAAGTGCTGCTCCAGCGGGACCTTCTGGTCGGCCTCGAAGAAGAACTTGGCGTCGGCGAGCCGCGCCCGGATAACCTTCTCGTTCCCCCGGGCCACCAGGGAGGGGTCGCGGGCGACGGTGTTGTTGATCGTGACGAAATGGGGGAGGAGTTTTCCGGCCCCGTCGATGACGGGAAAGTATCGCTGGTGTTCCATCATGGTCGCCGTGAGGACATCCTTGGGGAGTGTGAGATATTCTTCCTCGAAATGGCCCACGACGGCCGAGGGGTATTCAACGAGATAGGTGACTTCTTCCAGGAGGTCGTCATCGCGGTGGACCTTTCCCCCCACACCGGCTGCCGCCTGCTCGGCCTGTTCGAGGATGATCTGCCTTCTCTCCCCGGGGTCTACAATGACGAAGGCCTTCCGGGTCTTCGCCAGGTAGTTCTTGATGCTTCTCACCTTGAAGGGACGGGGGTGCATGAAACGGTGGCCGCAGGTGCGGTCGCCGCTTGTGATGTTTTCTACCTTGAAGGGAACGATCTCGCCGCCGAAGAGAGCCACGATCCAGTGGATGGGCCTGACGAAGCGGATGTCGAGGTTCATCCAGCGCATCGACTTGGGGAAGGGGATGGAGGTGATGAACCGGGTGAGGACGGCCGGCAGAAGGTCCTTCGTCTCCCCGCCCTTCGTCTTTTTGCGGGCCAGGAGGTACTCGCCCTTGTCGGTGGCTACGGTTTTGAGTTCCGAAATGTCCAGGCCCTGTCCCCGGGCAAACCCCAGGGCGGCGGGGGTGGGATTTCCCTTGTCGTCGAAGGCCACCTTTTTTGCCGGACCGAGCTTTTCAATGATCTGGTCTTCCTGCCTTGAGGCCACCTTGTACACAAAGAGGACAAGCCTTCGCGGTGTGGCCAGGGTTCTGATCTCCCCGTGACCGATCCGGAGATTGGCGAACTCCTTCCGGATGATCTCCTCCATGTCCTTGAGGGCCCTGGGCAGAAACTCGGCGGGGATCTCCTCCGTCCCGATTTCAAAAAGCAATTCCTTAGACATAAAAATCTCCGATTTTTAGGCGCAGGGCATTAGGCATTTGGCATCAGGAGAAAGCGTGAGTGAAATGGTTCAAAACCTTCAGCCTGTTGCCTGACGCCTGCGGTCTATTTCTTGAACTTCCCCATCAGAGGGAAGCCCATTTTTTCACGCTGTTTCAGGTAACCTTCCGCCGTGAGCCTGGCGAGGTTCCTCACCCGCCCGATGTAGTTCGTGCGTTCCGCCACACTGATGGCCCCGCGGGCGTCGAGGAGGTTGAAGGTGTGGGAACACTTGAGGCAGTGGTCATAGAGGGGCAGTACGAGTTCCTTTTCGGCCATCCGGAAGCCCTCGGCCTCGTACATGTCGAAGAGCCTGCGGAGCATCTCGATGTCCGCCTCCTGGAAGTTGTAGTGAGACCACTCCACCTCGCCGCGGTGGTGGACGTCGCCGTACTTGATGCCGTGGGCCCATTCCAGGTCGTAGACGTTGTCGATGCCCTGGAGGTACATGGCGATCCGCTCGATGCCGTAGGTGATCTCGACGCAGACGGGGTCCAGGTCCACGCCGCCGACCTGCTGGAAGTAGGTGAACTGGGTGATCTCCATGCCGTCGAGCCACACCTCCCACCCGAGACCCCAAGCGCCGACGGTGGGGGATTCCCAGTCGTCTTTCACGAAGCGGATATCGTGATCCAGGGGGTCGATCCCGAAGCTCTTCAGGGAATCGAGGTAGAGCTCCTGGATGTTCATGGGTGAGGGTTTCATGATCACCTGGTACTGGTAGTAGTGCTGGAGCCTGTTGGGGTTTTCGCCGTAGCGACCGTCGGTGGGCCTCCTCGAGGGTTCCACGTAGGCCACGTTCCAGGGTTCGGGGCCTAAAGACCGCAGGAAGGTCGCCGGGTTAAAGGTCCCCGCGCCCACCTCGAGGTCGTAGGGCTGCTGGATGATACACCCCTGTCCGGCCCAGAATGTGTCAAGAGCAAAGATCAATTCTTGAAAAGTCACATCCTCCTCCCGGTAAAAAACGTTCGCGCTGTGTCTTTTGATCGGTCATTCAGGCGGGACAAGTAACATTATGGCGGTGCCGAAGTCAAGGGAAATCAAAGTACCGTTTTCTTCATATCATCAAGGACTTTGAGGGATTTCGGGGTCCTGCCGAGAAGATGTTCGATGATGGCGCCGAGGACGGCCCGGCTCTCCCTGGCCGTCCGGTCGGAGACGGCCAGCCTGGGGATCATCCGGAGATCCATCTGCGCCCCCGTGATGAGCGTCTTGAGTGTCCCGGGCGTGACGGACAGGGCCGACGAGGTGTTCCGGAGGCATGTCCGACAGCGGATACCCCCCTCGGCGGGGATGAAGGCGGGCTCGCTGATCTCGTCGAGTTCCTTCCCGCAGGCGAGACAGCTGCCGATGTGAAGATCGTAGCCGGTGAGCTTGAGAAGCCTCATCTCGAAGAATCTTTCGATGCCGGGTCGCGGGGGTTCACGGTCCAGGCAGGACAGGAAGTCCTCGAGGAGGTGAAAGAGGGGTTCATTTTTTTTCCCTTCGGCGCTGAATCCGTCGACGAGTTCGGCGAGGTAGGTGGCATCGAGCGTCTTTTCGAGATCCTCCCGGATGCCCGGGTGGTGGGAGATCACGTCGGCGCCCTCGATGAGGAAAAGGCCGCCCCGGCCTCCCCTCGAGAAAAGAACGTCCGAGAGAGAGAAGAGCTCCAGGGCGTTGGCGAACCGTCTTCTACTCCGTCGCGCGCCCTTGGCAATCCCCTTGAGTTTCCCCAGATCAGCGCTGATGAAGGTGACGATCCGGTCGGACTCCCCGTAGTCCAGCGTCCGGAGTACGATAGCCCTTGTTTTCTGGACGTTTCTTCCAACCACCGCTCACCACTCGCCACTATTCCCCATGGCTGAATTTCACAACTCCGCCGACGATGGTGCGGATCACCTTTCCCTTCAGCTGCCAGCCGCCGAAGGGGGAGTTCCGGCTCTTGGAGCGAAACTGCTTCACGTCGACAGTCCAGGTTTTTTCGGGATCCACGAGGGTGATGTCGGCATCGACGCCGGGCAGGAGCGTCCCCTTGCCGATCCGCAGGATTTTCGCCGGGTTGACGCTCATTTTTTCGACGAGTTGCGAAAGGGTCAGAACGCCCTCGGCGACCAGTCGCAGACTCAGGGCGAGCGACGTCTCCAACCCGATGATGCCGTTTGCGGCGTACTCGAACTCCACTTCCTTCTCGATGGAGGAGTGGGGAGCGTGGTCCGTGGCGATGGCATCGAGGGTCCCGTCTCGCAGGCCTTCTTTGATCGCGGCGACATCGGCAACACTTCGGAGGGGCGGGTTCATCTTGAGGCGCGTGTCGAATTCCGACAGGGCCTCCTCGGACAGGCAGAAGTAGTGGGGTGCCGTCTCGGCCGTGACCCTGACGCCCCGGTTCTTCGCCTCGCGGATGAGCTCGACGGAACCCGCCGTGCTCACGTGAGCGATGTGGACGGCCGCCCCCGTGTAGGCGGCGATCAGGACATCCCGGGCGACCATAACCTCCTCGGAGATGGAGGGGATGCCCGGGAGGCCCAGTTCCGTCGAGGTCAGCCCCTCGTTCATCAGCCCGTCGGCGGACAACGTCGGATCCTCGCAATGGGAGATGATGGGGACGCCGAAGGAGTCGGCGTATTCCAGGGCCCGGCGCATGAGACCCGCCGTCATCACGGGCCTGCCGTCGTCGGAGAAGGCCACCGCTCCGGCCTCCACCAGATCGCCGAATTCCGTTAGCCCCTTCCCCGCAGAGCACCTGCTCACCGCCGCCACGGGGTAGACATTGACAAGGCCGCACTTCGCCGCCTGGCGGATGATGAACTCCGTCACGGAGCGGTTGTCGTTGACGGGGTCCGTGTTGGGCATGCAGGCAATCGACGTGAACCCTCCGGCCAGGGCCGCCTCGCTTCCTGTCTCGATGGTTTCCTTGTACTCGTAGCCCGGCTCCCGGAGATGCGTGTGCATGTCCACGAGCCCCGGGAGGACCAGCAGGTTGCGGGCGTCGAGGACTAAAACGGCGGGAGCTTTTTTCGACCCCTTCGCGGCGCCTTCGGACAGATCCCCTCCTATTTTCGATATCTTTCCGTTTTCGATCAGGATGTCCATCGTTGCGTCGAGACCCTGCGACGGGTCGACGACACGTCCGCCTTTGATCAGAAGATTCATTAATTACCTCCGGACAGTAGATAGAGAAGGGCCATCCTCACCGCGACACCGTTCGTCACCTGGTCGAGGATCACCGAATAGGGGCCGTCGGCCACATCGGGGGAGATCTCGACCCCCCGGTTCATCGGCCCCGGGTGCATGATGATGACGTCCTGTCTGGCGAGGGCCACGCGCCTGCGGTTGAGACCGAAGAGGTTGGCGTACTCCCGAAGCGATGGGAAGACGCTCATGTCCTGTCTCTCGGTCTGGATCCGGAGCATCATGATGATGTCGGCGTCCCGGATGGCGTCGTTCACGCAGTGATGGGCTTCCACGCCCAGCCGGTCCACGAAGCGGGGCATCATGGTGCTCGGTCCCGCGACGGCCACCTTCGCCCCCATCTTGGTGAGGCCGTAGATGTTGGAACGGGCCACGCGGCTGTGGGCGATGTCCCCGACGATCGCGACCCGGAGGCCGGCGATGCGCTTTTTCTTTTCCCGGATCGTCATCATGTCGAGCAACGCCTGCGTGGGGTGTTCATGGGCCCCGTCGCCGGCGTTGATGACGCGCTGCCGGACGACCCTCGAGAGCATGTGGGGCGCCCCGGCGGCACTGTGCCTGAGCACGATGATGTCCGGGTTCATCGCCTCGAGGTTCTTGGCCGTGTCGACGAAGGTCTCGCCTTTGACGACGCTGCTTGTCGTGGTGGAGATGTTGATCGTGTCGGCGCTCAGCCGTTTCGCGGCGATTTCGAAGGACGTGCGGGTCCGGGTGCTCGGCTCGTAGAAGAGGTTCATGACCGTCACACCCCTCAAAGTGGGGACCTTCTTGATTTCCCGGGTCGAGACCTCGATAAAGGACTCCGCCGTATCCAGGATGAGATTGATCTCTTCCACCGTGAGGTCCCGGATGCCTAGAATGTCTTTCCTGGCCAGTTTCATGAATGACTCCCCGAAACACCGTTATGAATTTTGAGTCACGAGTTTTGAGTTGTTCCTTCAATGATCCATGATACGTTTTAATTTCGGCCTACGTGTTTTCCAGGATCACCACTTCGTCTCTTGCTTTCTCGCTGGTCACGTTGACGTTTACCTTTTCCCAGAGTGAGGAGGGGAGGTTCTTGCCGACGAAGTCGGCCCGGATCGGGAGCTCCCGGTGGCCCCGGTCGATGAGGACGGCCAGCTGGATGAGTCTGGGGCGGCCGAAGTCGATCAGCGCGTCCATGGCCGCCCGGATGGTTCTCCCCGTGAAGAGGACGTCGTCGACGAGGACGACTTTTTTGTTGTCCAGGGAAAAGGGGATGTCCGTCTTTCCCATGCGCGGTTTCCTGGATGACGTGAGGAGGTCGTCGCGGTAAAGCGTGATGTCCAGTTTGCCGATGGGCACCTTCGTGTTTTCGATCCCTGAGATCTTGTCACGGATCCTCTCGGCGAGCACCACTCCGCCTTTCTGGATGCCGATGATCACGAGATCCTCAACGCCCTTGTTTTTTTCCAGGATCTCGTAGGAAATCCTCGTGAGGGACCGTTCGATCCCTTCGGAATCCATGACCACTCTTTTCTTGCTCATCTTGAACTCCCTCTGCCGCGGTTGCCGCGGCGGCTCCGGCCGGGGAAGGGCGACCGGAACCCTTTTCAGTCAAAAAAAACCTTCCCGTCACCGGGAAGGTCTCAAAACACAATCTTTCTGGGTCTCCATATGGCTCATCACCGATCCTTTTTCAATCTCACAGGATCAAATTAAAAGGTCGTTCGGGGGTTCTCTATACCAATCGGTGCATGGAGTCAAGGTCATATTTCAATAGCGGGAATTTCTTTGTTTTTTCCCCTTCCGTGACCCAAAAGATTATTGACAATGGGGGTGTTTTGACATACATACTGCCCCATAATTGACCGCAGGGAGGTAAGAATGTCGGGATTTCTTGCAGTTACAGCCCTTGATTTCGGCGGGAATTACGGCGGGAGCCTTCTGGGGATGATCCTGGAGGCCGGGGGGATGGTGCAGTTCGTCCTGGCGTTGCTCCTGCTTTTCTCCGTCGTCTCCTGGGCCATCATTTTGATGAAGTACAGAGTTGTGCGGAAAACGAAAAAGGAAAACGATCAGTTCCTCGATGTCTACATGAAAAGCAGCCGGCTTTCGGACATTTTCCCCGAGACGAGAAAGTTCCGGTCCTCGACGCTGGCCGAGGTCTTCCGGGCCGGCTATGTCGAACTGGGTAAACTGGGCAAGTCGAGCCGGAATTCAGGTGCGTCGGGCGATCCCGTCGACGGCGACATCCCCTCCGTCGAACTCGTCGGGATCGACAATGTGGAGCGGGCGCTCAACCGGGCCGCCAGTCAGGAAGCCTCCAAGCTGGAGAGTACCCTGGGGTTTCTGGCCACGACGGGCAGCGCCTGTCCGTTCATCGGTCTTTTCGGCACGGTCTGGGGGATCATGAACGCCTTCCGGGGCATCGGTTTCCGGGGCTCGGCCACCCTGGCCGTCGTCGCCCCGGGGATATCGGAAGCTCTCGTTGCCACGGCGGCGGGTCTGGCGGCGGCAATCCCCGCTGTCATTTTTTATAATTATTACCTGAGCCGCATCCGCGTCATCACCCAGGAGATGGACAATTTCTCCTCCGAGTTTCTCAATATCATCGAGAGGCACTACATCCGAAAGTAGGAGGCCATGCGTTACCGCAGGAAAGCCAATCACGCCGAGAACAAGCACGTCTCGGACATCAACGTGACGCCGCTCGTGGACGTCGTCCTGGTGCTCCTGATCGTCTTCATGGTCACGGCGCCGATGCTCCAGATGGGGATCGATGTGAACCTCCCCCGGGTGAAAGCCAGGAGCGTCAACGTGGGGGAAGAGAAAATCGTACTGACCATCAACGGCAAAAAAGAGATCTACCTGAACGAATACAAGACCCCCGTGGGCGACCTCAGCACCAAGCTGGAGAGCATTTTCAAGAACCGCCTCGATAAAGAGGTCTACATGCGTGCCGACAAAGAGGTTCCGTACGGGTTTGTCGTCCAGGTCATGGCCGAGGTCCGGAAGGCGGGCATCGACAAACTGGGCATGATCACGGAACCGCCGCAGGGTACGAGATGATATCGCTGGAATACGCCAGAAGGGATGCCCAGGGCGGTATCAGCCTGAAGCAAACGATCCTCTTCTCCTGCCTGATCCATGTCGTCGCCCTGTCGATTCTGCTCTTCTCACCGTCCCTTCCCGCCCGGCAGTGGACCTTCGGGCCCGTCTACACCGTCGACCTCGTCAGCGCCACGGCCGTGCTCACCGAAAAGGGCGGATCGGCGCCGTCGAAGGACATTCTGGCCAGGACCCTCCGGGAGAGTTTCAAGGAAGATACGATTGTGCTGAAGAAAAGCGTCAAGACGGCACCGCCGGTCCCCCTGCGGAAGCATACGCCCGACGAAAGGGGGGACGAGGGCCGGGTCGACCGGGCGATCGAGGACATTCGCAGGAAGTTGGCCGCCTCGGAGAAGAAAGGCGCGGCCGGTCCGGCGGGACCCGCCGGGCAGGGGGAGACCAACACGAGGCTTCAGGCTTATTACGCCTCGATCTGGTCCAGGATCAGGGGCCAGTGGGCGCTGCCGCAGAGTATCCTGAATCAGAACCTCGAAGCCGTCATCGGTGTGAAAATCGCCAGATCGGGGCAGCTTCTCTCGGCCCAGTACGAAAAGAAATCCGGCAACCGTTACTTCGATGAATCGGCCATGCGGGCGGTGCGGAAGGGGAGCCCCTTTGCGCCTCTCCCCGAATGGATCCGGGACGACAGCGTGGAACTGGGCATCCGGTTCCGGTCATCCGATCTGCAGTGATCTGAGGAGCGAGGTGCCCGGACAACGGAAGGGATAAAACGGGACAGCAGGACGGGTGGTGACTCCGGGCCGCGGCGGGAACGGAATCGTTTCTTCCGGGCCCTTTCATATGGAAGGAGGATGGAGAAGGGTTGGATCCCATGAAATACGTATTTTCGGTCCTGATGGCCGTCATGGTCATCGCGGGGACGGCCGTTGATCCGGCCGTCGGCAAGGTCTATATCGACATCGATTCTCCGGCGTTCCAGAAGTTTCCGATCGCCGTTCCGGACTTCAGCAACCTCGACGGCAATGCGCGGGCCGATTACTCCGCCTGGTTTTCCGACGCCCTGTCGCGGAGCCTCATGATCACGGGGCTTTTCAACATCGTCGACAAGAAGGCCTTCCTCGGCGATCCGAAAAAAACGGGCATCACGGCGGAGAGCATCCGCTTTCCCGACTGGGTGGCCGTCGGCGTGGAGTCCCTCGTGACCGGGGGGTACCGCTACAATGGGAAGGAGCTGACGGTGGAGTTCCGCCTCTTTGACGTGGTCCAGGGAAAGCTCCTGGTGGGCAAGAAATATTTCGGCACTCTCGACGAGAGACGGGAAATGGTGCTGCGTTTTGCCAACGAGATCATCCTGGCCCTCACCGGCGAGAAGGGGCTTTTCAACACGAGGATCGCTTTCTCGGGCAAGAAGGGCGGTGTGTCGGAGATCTACGCCGTCAGTTTCGACGGGACCGACGTCGCCCGCCTGACCGGCTACCAGTCTCTCACCATGCTGCCGAGGTGGTCTCCCGACGGGAAGAGACTTTCCTTTGTGTCCTACAGGGACGGAAACCCCCAGGGCTACCTCATGGATGTCCACCGCAGGACGACGCAGAAGATTGCCTCCTACCCGGGATTGAATCTGCCGTCCTCCTGGTCCGCCGACGGGAAACGGATGCTCGTCACTCTGAGCAAGGACGGAAGTGAAGACATCTACATGATGGATGTTCCCGGCGGCTCCTTGAAGCGGCTGACGAACGAACCTTCCATCGAGGTTTCGCCCAGCTGGTCGCCCGACGGCCGCCAGTTCGCCTTCGTGTCCGACCGCGCCGGTTCGCCCCAGATCTACGTGAAGGGCATCGGCGAAAATTCCGCCCGTCGGCTCACCTACGAGGGCGGATATAACACCTCCCCCGCCTGGTCTCCCCGCGGGAACCGGATCGTCTACGAGGGGCGTGAGGGAGGCCGTTTCCAGGTCTTTGTCATCGGGGTGGACGGCTCCCTGCCGCCGATCCGACTGACGGCCGACGACAGCCGCAATGATTCCCCGGCCTGGTCGCCCGACGGCCGCTACATTGTCTTTGTCTCCAAGCGGGGCGGGAAATCGAAACTCTGCGTCATGAACTCCAACGGCATGAACGTGAGGGTCCTCCACGAAGGGTTCGACGGTTACAGCTATCCCTCCTGGTCGCCGAGATGAAATTTGTATTGACGCCTTCCGGAAAGATGGATTAAATAAGCGCGGTTACCTCCGGTCGTTGCAGCCGGAGGATGAGTCTGAGAACCAGACAAAGAGGGAGGAAAAATCCATGCGAAAGATATTCACCCTGGCGGCCTTGTTCCTTTTGACCGGCGCACTCACTTGCGCCGTTTTTATCGGTTGCGGGCCGGAGAAGAAGACCCTGGTCGATGACCGGGGCGCGGCTGTGACGAAACCGGGTCAGCCCTCGGAGGCGGAACTCCAGCGGATGCGGGATGAGGAGGCCGGACGGCGCGCCCTGCGGGAGCAGGAACTGAGGGAAAAGGCGGCGCGGGACCGTGAAGCGGCGGCCGCCGCTGCAGCGAAGGGAAGCGGATTCGAGAACATCTATTTCGGCTTCGATCAGTATTCGCTTACGGAGGAGGCCCGGGCGACGTTGAAAAAGCACGCCGACTGGCTTCGGGCCAACCGGGGGGCCCTGATGCGAATCGAAGGCCACTGCGATGAACGGGGAACGAACGAGTACAACCTGGCTCTCGGTCAGCGGAGGGCCGATGCCGCGAAAAAATATCTCGTGGGTCTGGGCGTCGATTCCAAGCGCATGACCACGGTGAGTTACGGCGAGGAAAAGCCCCTCGATCCGGGGCATGATGAGGCGGCATGGGCGAAGAACAGGCGGGCCCAGTTCGCCGTCACCAAGCAGAAATAAATCCTCGATCTCAGGGAGGCCGAAGCCTTGAAAAATCTAACGCTTTGTTCTGTTGTTGTGCTGGCGTTTTTGTGGGGATGTGCCACCACGGGGGATCTGGATCGCGTCAAGCAGACGAGTGACCAGAGGGTCTCCGCGCTGAAAGCGGAGGTCGACAGACTCGGTGCCCAGCTCGCGAAGGTCGAAAAAGAACTGGCCGACGCCAAGGAGACCAACGCGGTCCTTCGCAAGGGGCAGGCGGACGCGAGCGCCGACATGATCGGGTTACGCGACAGCGTACAGGGTCTGCGGGGTTCCGTCGACGAGATCAAGAAGGAATTATCGTCGGTCCAGAAAAACGGCGGACTGAAGGAGAGGCTCGACGACCTCGCCTTCCGGGTGGAATACATCGAGAGTTTCATCGGCGTGAGCAAGAAAGAGGCTCCCGCCGCCAAGGAGGAAGGCAAGACGCAGGCCGCAGCCGAGACCAAAAGCGAGCGGGAAGCGGCCTACCAGTCCGCCTACAAGACCTTCAAGGAAGGCAAGTATCCCCAGGCCCGGGAGGAGTTCAACAAGTTTCTGAAGCAGTACCCGAAGGGGGACTACTCCGACAACGCCCAATTCTGGGTGGGCGAATGTTACTACCTGGAAGGGAACTACGAAAAAGCCATCCTGGAATACGAAAAGGTGATCAAGAACCACCCGAAGGGCGGCAAGAACCCCGATGCCATGCTCAAGCAGGGGCTGGCTTTTCAGAAACTCGGCGACAAGCAGAGCGCCAAACTTATCTTCCAGCAGGTGACGAAGAAATACCCAAAATCCAACCAGGCCAAAATCGCCGCAGCGAAACTCAAGGAAATCAAGTAAGGTGCAGCGTTCCGGCTTAGCCGAAAAGCCGTCCTTCGGTGGAAGGACGGCTTTTTTATGAATATCCAGCAGAATAACCCATCCTGTGGACGGGGATGAATGCGGAGCGGGGACAAAGGGAATGCAATCCCCCTCTCACGCCTTTTCCAGATGCCCCGCCTTGCAGGCCGGGCAGTTTGCTCCTCTCTTGATTCGCGAGGACGATTCCATGTCAGGACGGGGTCTGGGTCCGGGGTTTCACCCGTGAAGAACAAACAGGGGAAAACAGTCAGAACCGGGAATGACGGATGGCAAGAGAGCAAGGGTGTCGGCCGATCCATGTCTTGATGGTCCACCCACCGGCGCAGCTTGGCCGTTTCTGCAAGCGAGCCGGTGCGGCTGTATATGGGGCCTTGGGGGAAGCGGGAAAGAGGGAATTTGCTCCGCGATGAGATTTTTATCTTTCAAAATCTCATCCCTTTTGAACAAAGGCTGCAGGATCTACAGCAACGTTTTGTCCTCCAGGTTCATGACTTTTTTCTTATCCGTTTTTTTTCGTCTCCTCGGCCTTTCAGCCCCCTCTTCCTCGTCGAGGCAATAGCCGCCCCAGCAGGGGTCGTTTCCGAATTGCCGCCACCACCACCTCTCGGCTTCCTCCCAGAAATCGAGAATGCCGAACTCCTCTTTCATCAATAAAGCGTAAGCCTTGTTGATATCCTGCATCTTCTTATGGGCTTCTTCCGCTGAGTTGACGTCGGGATGCCATATCTTGGCGAGTTCCCGGTATTTATTCCTGGCGTCCTCGGCCGTCGCCTGCTTGGAGACGCCCAGCAATTTTCGCGCTTTGTCTATCTTATAATTACGATTCGTCATTCAAACTTCTCATGTGCGTTTTGCGATTTTCTCACCGACAATCGTATACAGGGCCGCTTCGGAAGGGTCTTCACTGGCAAAGATCTCTTCGCCCTTCACCCCCAGCATGTACTCCGTCCGAATGGTGTAGTGCTCGGCAATCGCGCCTTCGATCTGACCCAGGTCCCTGTGCCGGATCATGCTCATGTACGAGTCGGGGTTCCCGGACCGTTCCCTGACGAATTCCGATCGGGGGTTCAGGAGCATCACGATGATCTTACCCCCGGGGCGCAAGACGGCCGTCGACTTCTCCAGGGCCTTCCGGTAATCCTCTATGAATTGCAGCGATGCCACATAGATGACCGCGTCAAAGGACGACGCCGGAAACGGCATGTCCTCCGCCCGTCCGGCGAAGGTCCTGACGCTGTCCGGGGCGCATTTCAGAGCCTCCTGCGAAATGTCGAGCCCCGTGACACGAAACCCGTGCTTGCTCAATTCACCTTCAATGATGGCCGGGCCGCATCCCACGCTCAGGACATCCCTGCGGCCCCGAAGGCTCGAAACAAGGTAGTCCAGCTCCAACCGGAAAATATTCTGCCAGAACGTCTTGCGGCACGACTCCAGATATTTTTCGACACTCATTTTTGGAATCCCTGCAAGTCTTCCGAAGGAATAAGCAAAACCTGCGGCATGCAGGCGGGATCTTTCCTCCCGGCACACGGCCGAAAAAGTTCCCGGGTCAGCCCGCGATCTATTTACAGCCTGGAGGACAAAAAGGAATCCATTTTCTTTTTATCCGTTGCAACATCCACAGGGACCCGTACCTTTTCAAATAAGACATTGGTTGAACTTCTGAAATGGTAAGGCTCTGCCTCTTTCGAATCCGTCGTGTAAATTTTTACAGTCAACCTTTCACCAAACTTTTTTTTCATTTCCCCGGCTACGCCTATAGCCTTTTTGCAGGAAACTCAGGCGGGATTTCCACTGTGGAAAACAAGCAACTCCGCCATGTCAACCCTCCTTTTCTTCAAGATGATCAATGGGTGCGAATAAAAAAACAACTAACTCAGAAAAAAATATTCGTCAATGGATTTCTGTCTCAAATCCGCCGTTCGGTCCATGAAAACAGAGTCATTGACTGCGGGAAGCGCCGCTCGTTTTGGCGGTGATCGGAATGCAAGGGGTTTTGTTGTCGACTTCATCAACAAATCCACCGTCTGCCCTATCCTCCTTAAAATCTTCTCATGGATCTCAAGCCAGCCGTTTGCCTGCGTCCGGCCCCGGCGCGACGCTGTAGATTTCTTCTACCTTGAGAATGATCGCCCCCTTGGACTTCAGGGACACCTTCATCCTGGCGGCATAATCATCGACCCAACGGGCCGCCTCTTCGTAGAGGGGCCCGCTGGTTTCGACCCTCACCGTACCTTTCAACTGGTAGCCTTCCAGGCCTTGCCAGTACGTCACGGACACCTGTGGATTGGCCTTCATGTTTGCCAGCGTCTTGCTGAAATACTGATCCGAGATAAGAATCGTTTCCTCATCCAGGATCTTTTTGGCATTGATCGGTACGGCGTTGGGAATGCCATTGCCGGTTGCCGTCGAAAGGACGGCGGTGGTCACCTTGTTGAATAACTCCTGCATTCTTTCCGTCATGACCGCCATCTGCCTCACCTCTGTGTATTTTTCAATTTGTGGATGATGTCAACGTACCGTTCGATCTATTATTCCGATGAACTTTCCATGAGATGTTGTATGCCGGGGGCCGGTCCGGCCACCCGAGTAATATCAGCGCTCATTGAAAAATTCAACCGCCGGTTTTGTAATAAGAAAAAGCAGGGCGGGGCGAAATCGGTTCCGCTTTTTTCATGCGGTGCACGATTGCAGGAAGGAATCGTCAGGGAGCTTCGGGACCGGGGTCAACCCTGATCTCTTCCCTTGGCCCGTGGTCCAGCTGCAGGGGCGTGATGCCGGAGGGGATTTCGAGATCAAAGAGGTCATCGTCCTCGACCGGAACGATCTCCATGCTTCCGTGGCGGAGGATAACTTCCGTTTTTGGGGGCCTGAGAAAGTTCAGGGTAAGCTCTGTGGGGATGATGACATCGCCGGCCGGACCGTATGAGTCCAGGCGCGCGTCGCAGAGCACATCCCCCTTTTCGGACAGGATCTCCGTCCTCACGAGGCGGTGAACCAGCGGGTCGATCCACAGGGATCCGATTTTCCTCCCGTTTCCGAAGGCGTCGACCCGGTAGAGATCGTCGTCCACCCGGCCTTCGGTCCTTTCCGCCCCGGCGATTCGGGGGGGCGGCATGCCGAAGAGAAGGGCCAGAAAGTCCTCCATCTCGACCGACCAGGGGAGAAACTTCGAGAGGTTCGTCTCTGTGGGTTTCCCCACGTAGAATTTGCCTTCCTTCGGGAAGAAAACCTTGAGCTGCCGTCTGTTGGCCGACAGGTAAAGATCGGGAAGACCGATGAGGGGCATCTCCTCGATGCGAAGGGAACAAGGCCTTTCCGCAAAAAGGGCCATCTTTACAGTGTAACGCATCTCAGACGTGACAGCCGTCAGCGTACTTACGCCCTGCAGGGCGCCTGTCGCTTCGTTCTTTTTCTGGAGCTTCGCCAGAGCGCGCCCGGGGGAGGAGAAATCATCACCGAGCAGGAGCGCCTTTCGCGGGGCGCAGCCCGTCGAAAGAGCGATCGTCAGAATGATCGGAAAAAAGAGGGCCCATCTTCGCATGTTCAATCGAAGATCCCTTCCGGCCCCGTGGCGGGGTGTCCTGGCTTCTCGATGAGATGTTCGGCCGGCCGAACGGCCCTGGAAACACCCCGATCGGGATCTTTCCGCCGGCACCGAACTCCTACCGGCTGATCCGGTCTATCTTCTCCTGGATGTTTTCGGAATCGGGTTTCAGCCGCAGGACGAGCCTGTACTTTTCGATGGCTTCCTGAACCCGTCCCGTCCTGGCGTAGGCATCGCCGAGGTGTTCCGCGATGGCCGGGTCGTCGGGCACGATCCGCAGGGCCTCCTCCAGATACCGGATCGCTTCCTCGTTGCGGTTCTGCTTGAAGTAGACCCAGCCCAGGCTGTCGGTGATGTAGCCGTCGCCGGGCTTCAGTTCAAGGGCCTTCTTGATCATGGCCTCGGCCTCATCGAGCTTGATCCCCCTGTCGGCGTAGCTGTAGCCGATGAAGTTGAGGGCCTCGGCACTTTCCGGATCGATTTTCAGGACCTCTTCCATCTGTTTCATGCTTTCGTCGAAACGGTCCGTTTTTTCATAGAGCACACCGAGGCGGTAGTGCAGGTCGGCGCTCCGGGGTGACAGGGCAAGACCTTCCAGGAGGGTCTGCTCCGCCGTCTTGAGATCCTTGCTTTCTTCGTAGAGGGAAGACAGGAAACCGTAGAGGGCTGGATCCCCCTTCTTGATCGTCATGGCCTTCTTGGTGAAATCGATGGCTTCCGGGAGTCGATTCTGTTTCTTCAGAATGACGCCGATCTGGATCTGCGCGTTTGCATAAAGATCGGAATTCACCGGTATTCTGTTCAAGTCGTCGAGAGCCTCGGGATAGAGTTTCTTCTCGCCGTACGCGGCGGCCCTGAAATATCTTGTCTCCTCATCGTCGGGGTGCCTCTTCAGGACTTCGGAAAATTCGACGATGGCCTCGTCAAACTTGTTCCATTCGTAGTAGATGAGACCCAGGGTGAAGCGCACCTCACGGTTGCCGGAGTCGCGCTTGAGGATCTCCTGGAACTGGCTGACGGCTTCCTCGTACTTTCGTTCCCTCAGAAGCAACTTGCCGAACTTGATTCTTGCCGATGTCCTTCCGGGATGCTGAGCGATCATGTTGATGTAAATCTCCCGGGCCTTGTCGTTTTTCCCCTGCAATTCGTAGAGGAGGGCCAGGTCGGACTGGGCCGCTTCGAAGTTGGGCTTGAGTTCCAGGGTCTTGAGGTACCACTGCTCGGCCTCACGGTACTGTCTCATCTCGGCGTAGATTTTCCCCGTGTAGTAATGGCCCATGACGTTTCCCGGGTCCCTTTTGAGCATTTGTCGGAGGATGTCGATCGCATCGGCGTGTTGCTTGGTCTCGGCGTAGATGACGCTCAGGTACAGGTAGGATTCCAGGTTGCCGGGTTTCAGGTTGATCACCTTGCGGTAGGTCTCGATCGCCCGGTCGTATTGCCTCGTGTGCAGATAGAGCCCGCCCAGGATGAGATAGGTGTCGGCGTATTCCGGGTTGTATCTCAGGGATCTCTCACCCACGGTGATCGCCTTGTCGATATTGCCCATCCGGGTGTACAGGGTTGCGAGCTCCACCGCCAGAAAGGGCGAAGTGGGGTCGGCAAGAAGGGCCTTCTCGTATGCGGAAGCCGCTTCCTGGTACTCCCCGTTGAGGGTGGCGTAAAGGCCCTGCACGTAGTTGGAGAACGCCTGACGGGAGCCGTCGGCGGACTGGACGGCCTGCGGTCCGGGCCATGCCAGAAGAACGAACAGGATACCGAGAGGGAGCAGTGTCCGGCCAGGGTATTTTACCATCGCTGTGATCATGAATCGTCAACCTCGTTGCGAACGGGTGTTGCCCGACGGACGGGACTTCCCGTTTTCTTGGATAAGCCGGGACAAAGGGATCACCTCAATGCCGGCCGACCGGAGCCTGGGAGATAGGTTTTCAGGGCCTGGACCGTTTCAGGATAAGGGTGACCGATGACCAGGATGCTTTGCCTCCGCCCTTTTTTTTGCAAAAGACCTCCCAGGTTCCTGAACACCCTGTCCCGGTCGACGGCATGATCGATGAAAACCTCCCGGGATGCAAACGGGACGGCTGTTTCGTCCGCCGCCTCCGCACCCCTCGAAGACGCCGTCGTCAGGCCGTCAATGAAGTACAGGTCCTTCTCCCGCAGCTTCCCGAAGAGAACTCTCAGTTTTTTCCCGTCCTGCATGAAGCGGGAGCCCATGTGGTTGTTCACGCCCCGTACGAAAGGGACCGCCTTCAGGTCTTTTTCCGCCTGCAACCGGATTTCCTGATCGCCCATGGCGGTCAGAATCACCCCTTCGCCGGGGTCCCGTTCCGGATCGTCCAGCGGTTCCATGGGGAGGTGCAGGAGAACTTCTCGACCGGCCTCGTGGATCTTTCTTGCCGCCGTGACGGAATGACTGCGAAAAGGGAGAACCGAAAAAGCGATCGGTGCGTCGAGCCGCAGGAGTTCATCGAGAGATTTCAGATCCTGGCCGATGTCATCGATGAGGATCGCGATCTTCAGGTGCCGGGGAACAGTCGTTTCCGGGGCCCGGGCCCCTCCAGCGGAACCGGACCGGGTGTTGTGCGGCATGACCTTTGTTTCAGAAAGATCGCGTTTCGCCGGCTGAAACATCACCCGGAGGATGAAGACCGTCAGGCCGATGAGAAACAGGCAGACCCCCAGCCGGGAGCGATGATTCTTTTTGGCCTTTTTGATCTTTCTCGGCGTCCGTGAAGACGGTCCCTTCGTTACCGTCCGCTCTTACTGAACACCTCCCAGCTTTTCAGGATATCCACGGCACTTTTCAACTGATTATCCCGGACCAGCGGATCCTTTTCTTTTTTCTCTTCTTTCTTTTCTGCCTTCTTCTCCGGGGTCTCCTTCGGTCGGGCCGCTTCCTTCTCTCCCTTGATGTGGCCCTTGAGATCTTTTTCCCGGATGACCGTTTCCGGCCCTTCCTCTTCCTCGGGCATTTTCACGAACTCGACCACGATGTCCGGCACGATGCCTTCCGCCTGGATGGACCGTCCCTTGGGCGTGAAGTATTTCGCCGTCGACAGCTTGATGGCGGAGCCGTCTTCGAGGGGGATCACCGTCTGGACGGATCCCTTGCCGAAGGTCTTTGTCCCCAGAATGATCGCCCGGCTGTTGTCCTGCAGCGCTCCCGAAATGATCTCCGAAGCGCTCGCCGTCCCCTCGTTCACAATCACGACCATCGGGCAGGTCGGCTCGTTCCCGTCGTCCCTCGCGACAAAAGTGGCATCGACGGTCTTGACCCGGCCCTTGGTCGAGACGATCGATCCGGATTTGATGAAGGCGTCCGAGACTTTCACGGCCTGCTCCAGCAGTCCGCCGGGGTTGTTCCGTACATCGAGGATGAGCCCCTTCAGAGGTTTGGCCTTCCCGTTGATTTCCTGGAGAGCCTTCTTCAGTTCATCCGTGGTCGATTCTTGAAAGTTCGAGAGCCGGATGTACCCGATGTTGCCGTCGAAAACCTGCTGTTTCACGCTTTTGATCTTGATGGTGGCGCGGGTGATGACAAAATCCTTCGGCTGGGTGAAATCTTTCCGCATGATGCTGAGGATCACTTTCGTGTTTTCGGGCCCCCTCATCTTCTTGACGGCGTCGGTGATGGCGATGCCTTTCGTCGGCTGTCCGTCGATCTTCAGGATCTTGTCCCCCGCCTTGATGCCGGCCTTGAAAGCGGGCGTGTCCTCGATCGGCGAGACGACCGTCAACTGGTCATTCTGGAGTGTGATGACGATCCCGAGCCCCCCGAACTGGCCGCTGGTGTCCACCTGGAGTTCCTTGTACTGGTCCGGTGTCAGAAAGGCGCTGTGGGGGTCGAGGGACCGGATCATCCCGTTGATGGCTTCCTGGATGAGCGCCTGGGTCTTGACGTCTTCCACGTAGTTTTTCTCGACGATGTCGATGACCTCGGTGAAGAGCTTGAGGCTCTTGTAAGTGTTCGTGTCAACGGCCGCCACCCGGCTGTCGCCGTATGGGCCGAACGTGACGAGAAGAACGGGAAGAAGCCAGAAGCAAACCAGGATGTAAAAACGCTTGTTGAACATTTTCATAAAATGCCTCCGGGTCGGATGACCGGTCAATCATCAAGATAGTGAAAATTAGCCGTTTTTCATGCAAATTTCCAGTTTTTTATTCTGTCGGCAAGGATGCCCGTCCCGCCGGTGCGGCCGCGGCGAAGCCGCGATGCGTTCCTCTCCGGGATGGGCGGTCAGACCCGCCAGCGGGAAAGGACGCCTGCCATGGAGACGCAGCTCCGGGCATTCTTTGAGTGCGGGGCGGCCGTCACGAGGAGCTCCTGGTTCATGATCGATCGCGGAACGTTCTCGTCGTGAACCAGGGAGCCGAGATATGTCAGGGGAAACCCCAGAAACCGCCTGCTGATGGAATCGAGGTGGCGGAAGATCCGATCCCCCTCCTTTTCGTCCAATGAAGAATTGACGATGATGTCAAAGGCGTCGCGTCCGAACAGCTGAAACAGCACCTTGATCATCGCGTAGGCATCGGTCAGGCAGGTGAGTTCGCGATTGATGACGACGATGTTCCGATCGGCGAGCAGATTGAACTGGAGGACCACCTCCGTCATTCCGGCGCCGGTGTCCAGGAGAATGAGATCGTAGTTCTCGAGCGACAGGAGCATCTCCTTGATCCTCTCGATGCGTTCGTACAGGAGTTGGGCCATGTCTCTCACGCCGGAACAGGCGGGCACGAGATCGAACCCCCCGGGTGTACTGATGATGACGTCCTGAAGCGTTGCGTCGCCGAATACGACGTCCTTCATGGTCCGCACGGGCCGGATACCGAGCATGATATCCACGTTGGCGAGCCCGAAGTCGCAGTCGACCACGAGGATTTTCTTTCCTTTCTTCGCCAGGGCCGCGGCAAGGTTGACGGCAAGGAAGGTCTTGCCCACGCCGCCTTTTCCGCTGGTGATGCAAACGATGACGGGTTTTCTCTTTTTTCCGGCTTTCATCTTGTTCACCTTCCGTCCGCTTCGAATCTTCACGATCCGACGCCTTATTTCGGGGGTATCCCTCCCCTTGTCTTCAGAAGGAGGTCCCGCTCCTGGAGACTGACGGGCTCGGCCGGAGCCACTCGCCGTTCGATGGTCCCCCTGTAAGCAATCTTGTTCTTGCCGTCTTTCTTTGCCCTGTAGAGTTCCGTGTCGGCCAGGTTGAAGATGTCATCCAGATCCGCCTTTGAGGCCGGATCGAACTCCACCATGCCGATGCTCGCCGTAATGAGACACTTCTTCCAGTGGATATCGGTGATAAAATGCTGGAGCCTCCGGGCGATTCCGATGGCGTCGACGAGGCCCGTTGCCGGCATGAGGATGCCGAATTCATCGCCGCCGAGGCGGCACAGAAAGTCTGTGGGGCGTAGCCTGTCCCGCATGAGCAGGCCCACCTCCTTGAGAAACCGGTCCCCCTCGGCGTGGCCCAGGTTGTCGTTGATGACCTTGAAGTTGTCGAAATCGAGGATGGCCAGGCTGAAAGACTGTCCGGTGCGTCTCGATCGCGCCATTTCGACGCCGAGTTGAATCTTGAAAAAACGTTTGTTGTAGAGGCCCGTCAGTTCATCGGTCAGGCTGAGAGATCGTAAATGTTTGTTTTCTCTTTCAATTTCCAGTATGCGCGCGAGGATCTCCGCGCCCAACTCGATGACGGCGTCGGCGGTCCCCCTCAATTTCTTGCGCCCGGTTCCGGGCGGCTTATCGGTGAGGATCATGAAGAGCCTGCTCCCGCGGGCACCGCCCTCTCTCAGCCAGTCGGATATCACCCTGTTTTTTTTGATGATTTTTTCGATGGACCGGTGCTTGCCGATCTTTCTTCCGGCGTCGGTCTTTTTCCCCGTGACTTTTTTCTTGTCTGGCATAGGGCGGCACACCACCTTTCGGCGGGGCGGGTCAATTTCGTAATTCCGTGAAATGTGCAAGAAAAGTGCCTGTGTTGAGCCTTCTTCCTGCCGCCTGACCGGTTCTTCGGACCCGCCCGTGGGCTGATGCTTCCATTTTTACGGCAACTCCGGCATCGGGGCAACAGGTTTTCCTGAACCGGCCGCTTTGCCCGGGGGAGCGCGGCCCCATTCGAAAATGACGCCTCTCGGGGGAGAATGGATACCGAAGTCACGGGTTTCTCTGTCGGGTGTTTCAGGTTTCGATGGCGATACGAGGCGGATGATGTCTCGCGGGAGCTTCAGAGAAGAGACCATCGGCGGGTTAAATGAACCCGGGTCTGCGGGCAGGGGAAAAGTTCCGGCCGGCGCGATGAACAATATCAAAACCCCCTTCGGGTCCCCCGGATTTCTTTCGGTTATTTTTATCCGTTTCAACGATGACTTCAGGTCTTCTCCGATTGTGATGGTGGACGTGAAGACCCCTGTGCAGCAACGGAATACAGCGTTTGTTTCTTTTTATAAAAATCGTTGAGCATGAATATTTTTTCTGGACATTGGAAATAATGGCGTGTATGAAGGGTTTGCGGATTTGAGAGGCGCCGATCCATTCAGGGGAGGCGGTTTCCGGATCGGGCACGAAAAAACCATGATGCCCTGCGAAGCAAAGAGCGGGGTGCCGGCTGCGACAGCGATCCGGAGGAAAAGGCGGTGCGAGGATCCGGCGCCGGGGGAAGAAAAAAAGGAGAGGGGGGAACCGAGAGGGGAGTTAAGCCGGCCGGCAGTTATCTGAAAACGGGGAGAGAATTATCCGACATAGACAAAAAATCACAACAGCATGTAAGGAGGGTTAGTAAATGAACAAGGCCGATTTGATCGATGAGGTGGCAAAGGTAGTAGAAACCAAGAAAGCCGCAGCCGCAGCCGTTGACTGCATGATCGAAGTGATCACCAAGACACTGAAGAAAAAGGGCAAGGTGACACTGGTCGGCTTCGGGACCTTCAGTGTGTCCAAGCGGGCCGCCCGCAAGGGGAGGAACCCCAGAACGGGCAAAGAGATCAAGATCCCCGCGAAGAATGTGCCGAAGTTCACCGCCGGTAAAGAATTAAAGGCCGCCGTGAAGTAACGGCGGAACGTGAAGGCCCCCGGTGCAGCTCCCCGGGGGCTTTTTTATCCCGGTCTGCCCGTCTCCGGCCCCGGCTTCCGGAAGGCTCTTCCGACCCTCAGCCGGGGAAAAAGGACTCACCCACGCCCTTGGATTTGTGGTAAGAATTCCCCGGTTGCAATTTTTCTTCTGGAATCCGGACGGTCCGGCCCCGTTGTCAACGGATTCGGTGACTAATCGTTTAAAATCACAGACCTTGCTCCGCTGGGCGATGTCCACCGGGGAAGGCTCTCGAGGAGAGTCAGCTGGGCGCGAAAGAGAATCTGAACCGTTTTCTTTCAGGCATAGAGCGGAGAGCCTTCCGGATGGCCTTTATTGCCACAGGAAGCAGGGAGGATTCCCTCGACCTGGTCCAGGAAGCCATGCTCCGTTTTGTGAGGCTCTACAGGGATCGTCCGGAACCGGAGTGGAATGTGCTTTTCTACCGGATTCTGCAGAGCCGGATCACGGACTGGTACCGGCGAAAGGCCGTTCGAAAGCGCTTCATGATCTGGCTTACACCCCGGAGCGGTGCGGACGATGAGGAAGATCCCCTGCAGGGGGTTGCCGATGCGGACGCCCCGGGGCCGGCCGATCATGTGTTCCGACGGGAATTCGCCGATGCCCTGCTGAAGGGCCTGAAGGGCCTGCCCCTTCGCCAGCAACAGGCGTTTTTGCTCCGGGCCTGGGAGGGGATGGACGTGGCCGAAACGGCCCACGCCATGGGCTGTTCCGAGGGGAGCGTTAAGACCCACTATTCGCGGGCCGTTCACTCGCTGAGAGTAAGACTGGAGGCTTTCGATCGTGACTGAGATAAAAGAAAACGAAAACGGTCGTTTCCTGAACAGGGTGAGGGAAGCTCTCAACGAAAGCGCCGGAAATCTCGATGGTCTCACCCTCGCACGGCTGGGGGATATACGGCACCGCGCCGTGGAGGCCGCAGACGAAGGGCCCGGCCTGATGCTTCGACTGCCGCGGTGGGTGAAAATGAGCGGTCTGGCCACAGCCGCCGCGGCCGTTATGGTTTTTTCTCTCTGGTTCACATCGCCGAAGCACGATCTTGCCGTCAAGAATCCCGAGGATTTCGAGATTGTCCTCGCGAAAGACCAGATCGACCTCTATGAGGATCTGGATTTCTACAGCTGGCTGGCGGATGAGGAAGACACCGTGTAAATTTCTGGCCGTCGCTGCTTTTGTCCTTGTGGTTGCCGTGGGTGTTCAGGCGAAGGAAGCTCAGCCGCCACCGGACCTGGAGCTTCTGGAGTTTCTCGGCGCCTTTGAAAAAGACGGCTACAGCGGCATCGACCCCTATCTTTCCGGGGGGCCCGTTTCCCCGGGAAACAGGGCGCCGGCCGGGGCCGAAAAGAAAAAGAAACCAGGCCCGCGGGAGAAGGAAACCGTCGGTGAGAAGGAGTCCATGGATGAATAGAGGGAAAAGTGTCCTGGTCATCGCGATCCTGGCCCTGTTCATTTCTGTGCCGGCCCGGGGGGCCCCGCAGGGGACGCACTGGGATCAGTTGAAGCCGGAAGAGAAGCAGGTGCTCAAGCCTTTCCAGGATCGGTGGGATCAACTCTCTCCGGATCGCCAGGACCGCCTTCGCAGGGGAGCAGACCGGTGGCAACATATGACCTCCGAAGAGAGAGAGCAGGCCCGAGACCGCTTCCAGCGGTGGCGGGAATTGCCGCCGGAGCGGCGTCAGGAGATCCGGGAACGGTACGACAGGTTCAAGAAGCTGCCGCCGGAGGACCAGAGCAGGATCCGTCAGTCCTACCAGCGGTACCGTGAACTGCCGCCGGAGCGGCGCCGGGAGCTTCGTGAGAGATGGAAGGAGATGACGCCCCCGGAACAGCAGGACATCCGCCGGCGATGGCAGACGCCGCCCGGTCTGGGGAGGGATCCGGGGATGCGGCGTTCGCCCGGCCGCTGAAAAAAGCCCGGGAATATTTTGCGGTCGGAAGGACATGGATGCGTGGGGGAGCGGCGCCGGATGCCTCTCCCCCTTTTCTTGTTGCCCGAGAACCTGTATGGACGGGAGTCTTCGTTTCTACGGCGTTCGGGCGGGTGTCAGTCTGTCCGGGCCTTTTCCGGCGAGAGAATCAGGAAGAACTTGGGGATGACAGGGCCGAGACCGGCGATGTCGGCGGATTCGCATTCACGCCGAAATTCCTCCCAGAGCGACGAGAGGGACGCCCGAAGGAGGGGAAGGTCTTCCGTTTTTCCCGCCTGAGCCGTGAGATCGTTCACAAAGGTCTCGTCGAAACCGCCCATCCTGAAAGGCGGTCTCTCTTCCCCCGAGCGGAGAAGGCGGAAAAGGCTTGCGGCCTGATCGATGGAAATTCCCGATAGGGATGGTTTCAGTTGAAGCAGGCGGCGGGACCAGACATCGAAGAGAAGCTGCCGGTAGGTCAGGTCCTCCTCCAGGAAAAGGTCCCCGTCCGGCGGCGTGATCTCCGAGAGTTTCGAACACAGGCGGTCCAGTGCGGCGATCTCTTCTATAACCCTTTCCGCCCGATCGAGTTCACCGGCGTGCTCGAAGCTCTTCACGGGTTCCGGGGAATCGAGGCCCTGGAAGAACATCGGCTTCTTCAGGAGGAGCGCCGCGAGAACCCCGCCCCTGTCGTCCCCCCAGAACACCGGCGTGAGGCCGTTTTTATCAAACCAGCTTTTCTTTTTCCACTGCTCAACCCGCCAGCGGAGTTTCAGCAGGTACCCGAAGCCGACCCGGTGCACCGAAAGAAGGGGGTTTGCGATCATCAACCTGCCGGCTCTCTCCGGGTCATTTTTACAGAGCATTTCCATCGCAAGGTTCAGGTAGCCTGCCGATTCCCGGCAGGTCTTCAAAAGGTCCTGAGCATCCTCGATCACCGGCGCCTCGACGGCCGTCACGGCATTGCAGATGCCGGCGAATTCCATCCGGATCCTGTCCAGCGCTGCGGGTTCTCCGACGGTCGTGAGGGCTTTCTCGAACAGGCTTCCCTTTTCCGCCTGGTACAGCGGCAGAAGGGGGACGAGGGCCTTCATCTCGTCCTCGTCCAGTTCGACGGGAGCGACCCGTTCCTCGATGCCCTCGACCAGAACCCTTTCGTCGAGCGGGGCAAAAACTTCGAGAGCCTCGTCAAAAGGAAGAAACCCCTGCTCCGCGACCCTCATGCTCCGCCGGTGGTAGAGCTCTTCTTCCATTTCCGTGGCGATCAGGACGGGGAGGGCCTGGAGGAGGGAAAGGTAGCGGACAGGGTGTTCGCCCGCCATGAGCTTCGTCACCTCCTCGATGAAGGGGCGCAACGCCTCGTTCGAAACCCCCAGAAAGATCACCCCGTCGTGGGTGAAGTAGTCTTCCGGGATCTCCGGCGGTTCCTCGCCCTCCTCCGCCACGAGGACGTCCAGGTATTTTTTCAGGCAGAAGCAGGCGAATTCGTACCCGTCGCTCAGAAGCCAGCGGACCGTTCTCTGCCGGTCCGCTCCATAGAGCCTCTTCATCCAGGCCATGGCCTTCTCTTCGTCGAGGTGGTCCCGGTCCCAGGTCTCCATGTCGAGGATGTGCTGCCACTGGTCGTCCGTGGCCAGGGACAGAAGCGGGATGGAGTCGGCGGCGCCGATTTTCTTGATCAGCCAGAAGAAATCGCCGAAGGAGAGACTCTCCACGATTCTCGCCGGATTCTCCGACTCCAGGATGCGGTCGAGCAGTTCTTTCCCGGTGGCGGAAGGATATGCCCTGAGAAGAGCATCGCCGGGGGGCCCGGTGTCGCCGGCATCGGGGGGGCCTTCGACCCCTCGGGGTGTCCGTCGCCTGTCTTCCGTCATATCCGTCCTGTCCTCGGCTTTTTTCGATTCCGGTTCGCCGCCCTATTAATCATCACCCCGGAGGGGATGTCAAGACCCGCGGGTAAAAAGCCGTCACAAGAATAAAGTTCTCTTTTCTCCGCACCCTGTGATATAAGGGCAGCGTTTTTCCGGGGGATCCCCGGGCGCCGATTCCAGGAAAGGATCCGGTCTCGCCATGGATGAAAGAAGCCGCCTCCGGCTGTTGCCGAACCGGCCGGAGCACAACTGCTTCGGCTGCAGCCCCTCCAACCCTTACGGACTCCGCCTCCAGTTTTACGCCGGCACGGATTCCGTTGTTACCTGGATCACGGTGCCGGCCCACCTCTGCGGGTGGGACACCCTCGTGCACGGCGGCATCCTCGCGACCATCCTCGACGAGGTTATGGGACGGGTCGTTATTTTTCAGCTGAAGAGCCTGCTCCTGACGAAATCGATGACCGTCGATTTCCTGAAACCCCTCTTTGTCGGTGTGGAATTGAAGGCCGAAGCAAGGGTCGTCGAGGTCAGAAACGGTCGGGAGGCCGTCGCGGAAGGCGGGATCTACAATGCAGCCGGTGAGCTCTGCACAAAGTCCTCGGGGACCTTTGTCCTTGTGGATTCCGGGACGGCGAAGCGAAAAGGTCTCGCCGACGATGAATTCATGCGGTGGTTTGACGATCTCTTCAGGAGCTGAGAGGGACTGTCCCGGAGACCCTCTTCCGCCCTGCAGGTGCCTTAAAACCCGCACCCGTCCGACCGCCCACAGAGGTTCAGTCAGGGAATGCCCCTATCGAAAGTCGACAACGAACAAAAGATCATTCTCTTCACCTCCGTGTCGCACTTCCTTTTTCACTTCTACGAGATCGCCTTCCCGGCCCTTGCGATCCCGCTCATGCTGTCCCTGAAGACCGATTTGAAGGACGTGCTGGCTCTGGGCTTCCCCATGTACCTCATGTTCGGCCTCGGTGCGCTCCCCTGGGGACTTTTCGCCGACCGTTTCAGCAACCGCCTGACCCTGATCATTTGCTTTTTCGGGACCGCCGCGGGAGCCGTCATGACGGCCCTGTCTTCCACGCCGGCGGGGATCATGTACTCCCTCGCCGTCATCGGCGTCTTTTCGTGCATCTGCCACCCGGCCGGCATGGGGCTCATCTCCCATGGCGCGAAGAACCGTGGCATGGCCCTCGGCGTGTTCAGTGTGGCGGGGACCGTCGGGCTGATCGCGGGGCCCTTCGTGGCGGGACTCCTGAACTGGCTTGCCGGCTGGAAGGCGGCCTACCTCTCACTCGGCATCTTCGGACTTCTCTGGGGGGCGGCCCTGCTGTTCGTCAGAATCGACGAGACCCCCCTGGAGGCGCACGAGGACAATGACGGGATGGAAGAGGAACCGGCAGCCCATCCGCTCAGGCGGCTTGTCCTTTTCTTCTGGATCGTCACCCTGGGCGGGCTCGTCTACAGGATCAACATCGTGGCGCTGCCGGCCCACCTGGAATACAACGCGCCCTTCCTCTCGCGCTTCTTCCACAGTCTCCACATTCCCGACATCGCGGCGACGACGACGATGGCGGCGGCGCTTCTGACGTCGCTCGTCTATGTCGCGGGAATCTTCGGGCAGCTCTTCGGGGGCGGGCTCGCGGACCGGCATGACCTGCGGAGGCTCTACCTGGTCTTCTACGGCGTGAGCCTCCCCCTCGTCGTCCTCATCGCCCTGCTGGGCGAGCAGTATCTCGTTGCGGCCGCGGCGGCTTACGTGTTTTTCGCCCTCGGCATCCAGCCGATCGAAAACAGCCTCGTCGCGCACTTCACGCCGAGACAGTGGAGGAGCACCGGCTACGGCTTCGCGTCCATCCTGGTCTTCGGGGTGGGGGCCCTGGCGGTGTATGTCGTCGGGTGGGTGTCGGAGTACCGGTCGCTGGGGACGGTTTACCTTCTTGCCGGAGGGCTCATTTTCCTCATCATCGTTCACATCCTGTTTCTCCTGCACGAGACGCGCGGAGTCACATTGAGGAACCGGATGAGGCGTTGAGCATTGCTGCGTCCGTCTCTTTTGATGTTGACTCGCAGGCGATATTCAATTATTGATGATCAGGGAAAGACAAAAAAAGGAACAGGGGAAACGAGGAGAAAAGGGGGTTTCTGATGAAGAGTCTCAACGTGAGGATCATGGCCCTGGTTTTTCTGGCTGTTGTCTTTGCGGCGCCGGCCGGCGAGGCGGCCGCCCAGAGCCAGGGATTTTATCTGGGGGTGTTCGGCGGCTATGCCGTGCCCGATGATATGCGCATCTCGGTACGTGGAGCCTCCGTCGATGCCGGCACGGACAACACGGGGATCCTCGGCGTGAAGTTCGGCTGGGTACCGCCGCAGGCGAAGTTTCTGGCCCTCGAAATGGAGTTCGGTCACATTTTTGAGCACAGTTACTCTTACGCAACCGCAAGGGGCTCGGAGTCGGGAGATGTCTACCTCAACAATGTCATGTTCAACCTGCTTTTCAGATATCCCGACGGCGGAATCCATCCTTATATCGGTGCCGGCATCGGGTGGAGTTACTTCAACGCGGAGGCCACAGGATACGATGCCTATGGACCATATTATGCGTCTGAAGATGATTACGCCTTTGCCTGGCAGTTTCTGGCCGGCGTGGATTTTCAGATAGCGAACAATATTTCCCTCGACCTGGGTTACCGCTATTTCGGCACGGACCCCGATTTATCGATTGCGGACATAGAGTACAGGGCCAACATATTCACCGTCGGTCTCAATTTCCGTTTCTAATGCGCTCAGCCGAGGGTAAGCAGGTTCCGTCACCCTGAGACGTTTACGCGCGTCTCGGGGTGACGTTTTTTTCAGCGGGACCGGGCGGCAACCCGATCATGGGGGCTGCCGCCATGGTTGCGGCGAGAACCCCTTCAGATGGCAGAAACGATCACATCTCTCCCCGCTTTCGTCAAAGTGGGGTTTTCATTTCTGGGTATCCTGCTCGCCAACCGGGCCGGCCTTCATCTGGGTTACTCGATCCTTCTTTTTTCAGTGATCCTGTCCCTCTGGACCGGGACCGGTCCGCGGGGCGTCGTCCTGCAGCTGACCGATCTCGCGAGGCCCGAGAATTACCTCCTCACCGTCATCGTTCTGCTCCTTCTTTTTTTCACCGAAGCCCTCAGCAAGTCGGGCCGGATGGCGAAGACCGTTGCGGCCCTCAGAGACTGGCTCCGGAGCAGGCGGCTTATCCTCGCCGGCCTTCCCGCCCTGGTCGGTCTTCTCCCCATGCCCGGAGGGGCCCTTTTCTCGGCGCCGCTCGTCGCATCGGTGGACTCGGAAAAGGAGCTCGACGAAAACCACAAGGTGGCCATCAATTACTGGTTCCGCCACATATGGGAATACTGGTGGCCTCTTTACCCGGGCGTGATCCTGGCCATCCGGTTTTCGGGGCTCCCCGTGGCGGTCTATTTCCTGGTCCAGATGCCCTTCACCCTCGTCGCCGTGCTGGGAGGGTATCTTTTCATCCTGAGAAAGGTGAAAAGGAAACAAGGGGAAGGGGCTCAAGCCAAAACCCTTCACCCTGCCGGCGCCCTTTCGGCGATGGGTCCCATCGCCCTTCTTGTCACACTCTCCGTTCTGGGTTCGGCCCTCCTGCCGCTGGCCGGAATCGGCGGGACGCTGGCGAGCCTGCTGGCCATGCTGGCGGGGCTCATTGCCTCGCTTCTATGGATCTTCACGGCCGACCCCCGGTCGTTCGGGCCGTCCCTTGTCCTTTTCAGGGACCGGAACACCTGGCTCATGATGATCCTGGTCGTGGGCATCCAGCTCTTCTCGTCGGTCATCAAACACCCCCTCGATACGGCAGGGGCGACGCTCGTGACGCTCATGCGCGACGAACTCGTCGGGTCGGGGGTGCCCCTGCTCACCGTCATCATGGTCATTCCCTTCATCGCCGGTCTGGTGACGGGGGTCGCCTTCGGCTTTGTCGGGGCGAGCTTTCCCATCGTCTTCGCCCTCATCGGAAATGACCCCGGTCCCGGGACGCTTGCGGCCGCGACGGCCTGCGCCTATTCCTTCGGCTATATGGGGATGATGATATCGCCCATGCACGTATGCTTCGTTGTCACCGGTGAATACTTCCGGTGTTCCATCTACGGCACGTACCGCTACCTGGCGGGTCCCGTCGTCCTGATGCTCCTCGCGGCCCTTCTGATCTCCTCGTTTTATTACGTCGCTTTCTGACGGCGGAGGATAAAAAAAGGGCCGACCTTCTGCGGTCAGCCCCCCTTTTTCCGGTTCGCTCCTGCCGGAGGGTTCTCACTGCATCGTTTTTCCGATGAACTTGAACATCTGTTTGAAAACCCCCTCGAGGATGTCCGGTGCGATGAAGTAACCGGGGAATTCTCGGTAGAAGAAGCCCGTCAGGGACTTCGCGGAGGCGTCGATGTCGCCGCCGTGCTTCCGGTAGTAGTCCACGAGGTAGGCCTTCCACTTGCGGCCCTCCTGGATGGACCGGTCGATGATCGTCGCCGTCTCGTCGCCCGTGATGTACCCGTAATGATCGGCGCAGAAGATCCCGACCGAGAGGGGCTTCATCTTCTCGAGGCTCTCCAGGAACTGGTCGGCGTTGGTGTTCATGGACGGGAAGAGGAGGTCTCCGTAGGGGATACCCGCGGCGTCGGAGGGGAAGAGGGCTTTGAGGTTCGGCTCGTAGGCGGTGACGGAGCAGTTCGTGTGACCGGGTGTTTCGAGGATATTGAGCGTCACGCCCCCCAGGTCGATCCTGCTTCCCTCGCCGACGGTCGTGCCCCTGATGTCATCGCGCCAGTCGATATCATAACCCTTGAGCGCCTCTCCGACACCCATCTGTTTTGCGCTCATCTGGCTGAAGCTGTTCATGATCGTGATGGCCTTGGGCATGGCGAAGATGTTCCAGGCCGCCGCCGAGGCCATCACCTCCATCTTAGGGTACGTCCGCTTGAAATAGGGGACGATCCCCGCGTGATCGAAATGGGAGTGAAGGATGAGAAACCGGGTGACTTTCGCGGCATCGAGGCCGAATTCCTTCATCTGCCCGAGCACGTCGGGGAGGATGCAGCTCATCCCCCCGTTGATCATGATGGCGCCGTTTTTCCCCTCGAGGTAGTATGTGCCTGATTCCTCGCGGCCGAGGTACCACAGGTTGTCCGCAATCCTTCCCGCCCTTCGAAACCTCATCGCTCAACCTCCTGTGTTTGACCCTGTCGGTTCTTTGCCGATTTTTTGAGAGCTTTTTATATAGACAATCAGGCCGGTGATGGCAAGGGTAAAAAAGCGCCTGAAGGAACTCATCCCTGGAGCAGACGATTCAACTTCTGTATGATCGCTTCCGCGTAGATTTCGTGTCCCTTCTCGTTCGGGAAACGGGCGTCCTTTTGCAGGAATTCGGCTCCCGATCGTTTCCTGCCCAGGAGATAACCCGCCCAGTACGTGTGAATGGGGAGGATGTCGCAATAAAGATCGGTTCCCACCTCCCGGATCGCCCGGTAATAGATGCCGACGGCCTCCATGTCATGGGGGTTATCGAAGCCGTGGGAGGTGAGAAGGATGATCAGGGGGTCGAACCGGTCCCTTGCGAGCCTCACGATGCGTACCAGGTTCTCTTTGAACTCGGAGCGGTACACGGCCGAGAAGGCGTCGTCGACACCGAAGTGAAGGATGAGGATGTCGGGCTGAAAGGATTCGATGTCCTCGCCGAAGGTCTCGACGCCGTCGAAGGAGGTTTCGCCGGTCCTCGACCGGTTGATGACTTCGATCCCCCGGGGTGCGAGATGATCCCGCAGGATGTCGACGTAACTCCGGTTGACGCCCGCGCCCGCCGCGATGCTCCCGCCCCGCACGAGTATTCTCATGCCGTCTCCTTGATCGTCCTTTCGGCGTACAGGATAACCCGGGAGGCCCCCGGAGGTCAAACGACGGTTGCGTCGGGCTGACGAAACTTCACCGTAGAAAATACGGCCCGGCTGTGATAGAAAAATAACGCGCCCCGGCCGGGCGACCCGCCGAGCCAACCCGCTGCCATAAACCCTAAAAAGGAGGAATATATGAGTCTCATCAGCCAGCTTGACGCCATCTTCAAGCCGAAGAGCGTTGCCCTGATCGGCGCATCGAACACGCCGGGGAAACTCGGCTATGACGTCCTGTACAACCTGATCAACGCGGGACTGCAGGGCCCCATCTACCCCATCAACCCCAAGGCGGACGAAATCTTGGGGCTGAAAGCCTACAAGGACATCGGCTCCACACCCGCGCCGGCGGAACTTGCCGTGTTCCTGATTCCTTCCAGGATGGTTGCCGGGGCCATCGAGGAATGCGGAAAGGCGGGGGTGAAAGCCGCCGTCGTCGTGACGGGGGGATTTGCCGAGGCGGGCGAGGAGGGAGAGAAACTGCAGGCAGAACTCGCCGCGAAGGCCCGGCAGTACGGTGTGAGGGTCATCGGGCCCAACTGCCAGGGGGTCAACAGCCCCTACTCGAACCTCTGCGCCTCCTGGCCGCTGATCACGACGCGCGGCAGGATCGCCTTCATCTCCCAGAGCGGCACCGTCGGTGCGGCCCTCATCGACTGGGCGAGCGTGGAACACCTCGGATTCAGTGCCTTCGTGAGCCTCGGCAACCGTGTCGACGTGGACGAGGCGGATTGCATCCGGTACTTCAACGAGGACCCCGACACGAAGGTCATCTCCCTTTACGTGGAGGGTGTGAAACGCCCCCACATGTTCCTGGAATCCCTGGCGAAGGCCACGAAGCCCGTCGTCATCCTGAAAGCGGGACGGACGGCCCGCGGCAAGGTTGCGGCGGAGAGCCACACGAAATCTCTCGCGGGAAGCGATGAGATCTACAACGCCATTTTCCGGAAATACAGGGTCTGCCGGGCCGACAACCTCGAGGAGCTCTATGACTTCTCCAAAGCGCTGGCCTACATGGAAAAGCCGAAGGGAAGGCGTCTCCTTCACATCTCGAGTTCCGGCGGTGCGGCGATCCTCGCCATCGACGAGGCGGAAAAATACGGGCTCGAATCGCCCGCGCCCTCCCGGGCCCTGAAGGAAAAGCTGCGGGCGTTCCTCCCGGCGCACTGCGGTGTGAGCAACCCCATCGATCTCACAGGCGATGCGATCACCGATCCCACGCTCTACTCGCGGTCTATCGAGGCGGCGAAGTCCGATTACGACGCCGCCGTCGTCATCTTCGGCGACCCCGTCCGCGGAGCCTCCGACATCGTTACCGGGAAGGGTGAGGTCGTCGTCTTCTGCGGCGGCGCCGACGTGGAGCGGGAGGAGTCGGCACTCATGCACAAGAAGGGGATCCCCGTATTCCCCACGCCCGAGCGCGGCGTGAGGGCCATGGCTCAGTTCTTCGCCTTCGACGTGGCCAAGCCGAAGAAGGCGGAAAAAAACCATGCGGCGGCGACGGACCTGATGGCGGCGCCCGAGGCGGTGAAACTGCTGAAGCAATACAAGATTCCCGCCGTGGACGCCGGGTTCGCCTCGACGGCGAAAGAGGCGGCGGCCCTCGCGAAGAAATTCGGGAAACCCGTCGCCTTGAAAATCGCCTCGCCCGACATTTCTCACAAGACCGACGTGGGAGGGGTGCGGCTCAACGTGGAGAAGAAGGATGTCGAAAAGACCTTCCGTGCGATGATGAAAGCCGTCAGGGCGAAGGCCAGAAAGGCGAAGCTCGAAGGCATCACCGTCTCCCCCATGGCGAGACCGGGCGGCGTCGAGGTCATCATCGGTGTCATCACCGACCCCCAGTACGGGCCGGCCATGATGTTCGGGCTCGGCGGGATCTTCACGGAGATTTACAAGGATGTCCGGTTCTGCCTGCTGCCCGCAAAAGAAAAAGAATTCATGGAGATGATGCGGGGGATCACGGGCTACCCGGTGCTTGCCGGTGCCCGCGGGCAGAAGCCGAAGGACATGAAGGCCCTCGCCGGCGTCATGAAGGCCCTGTCAAAGCTCGTGATGGACCATCCCGAGATCGACCAGATCGATTTGAATCCCGTCCTGGTTTATGAAAAGGGTGTGACCGTCGTGGATTACAGGATTCTGACGGTCGCAGATGCGGGGACCTGATCCGGGGGAGAACCCTGCTGAGGGGGCCCTTCCGGGCGGAGAGGGAAGATGGAAAAGGGGCTGCAGTTCCATGCTGCAGCCCCTTTTTTACCGGGAGGATCCGTGGTACCGCCGTCGAATGTCAGTTCTCCAGGAAACCGCCTGCGAAAATCATCACGCACATCGTCCCGTAGATCGCGTGGGGGCCGCAGGCGACACCGGCGACGCGGAATTCGGGGTTGAAAATGTTTTTCCTGTGGCCGCGGTCGGGAACGCCGTCGTCGATGATGAGGCCCATGACGACCATCCCCGCGTCGTCGCTTCCGTAGCTGATATTCTCCCCGATGATTCTCTGCCACTTTCCGTAACGGCTCACCCGGTCCCAGGGTTTTTTCCCGTCGGCCGAGTCGTGGCCCGTCATGCCCGCGGGACCCTGCTCCCGCACATGATCGCCGGCGCCGCGGGACATGCCCTCGGAGCGTTTCAGCGGGGAGAGGGGCTTTGCGGATCTGAGAAATCGAACGGCTTCGTCGACGGCGGACACGCCTTCCCTCGTTTCGATGATGACGTTCCCGCTTCGGTGGAGATTCCTGTCTTTGAAGTGCTTTCGCAGTTCCAAGAGATGCGAGGCGTATTGACGGGGATGGGTCCGGGCGAGGTTCAGCTCGCTCAGGACCTGCTGCTCGAGGGTGGATAAATCGCCGGGGGCATCGACGCTCTTGAACGTGTCCGCCCCGTGAGCGACTGCGGCAGGAAAAGTCAAGATATAAAGGATAGCGAAAACGACAGCAGGCAGAGTTTTTTCGTTCAATCTCACGGGGCAGCCCCGGCTCTTATCGTAAATCCAAAGAAATATCGAACATTTATAACAGATTCACAGGAAAGGTGAAATAAATATTGACAATGGAACGATCGTTCTATTAATATCTCAGTGTGGGCAGGAAGCTGACGACCGAGGACGTTCAGAGCAAGATCGCCGCTTTCTTACGCGAGAACAGGCGCATGCCGACTTACGCGGAGATGATGGAGCTGCTCGGGGTCCGATCCAAGAATGTCGTTTATTTCTGGATGAAAAAGCTCATATCGAAAGGGCTGATCGAGAAGGACCGGCGTCACCTGAGGCCCGTGAGGAGGAGCTTGCCTCTCCCTCTTGCGGGGGATATCCAGGCGGGAATTCCGTCGTCTGTCGAAGAGGATCTCCATGATGTCGTCTCCCTGGACGAGTACCTTGTCACACGCCCCGATTCAACCTTTCTCTTCAGGGTCAGCGGGGATTCCATGGTCGATGAGGGCATCAGGGAAGGGGATCTCGTGCTCGTGGAAAAAGGCAGGAAACCGAAGATCGGGGACATCGTTCTTGCCGAGGTCGACGGGAAATGGGCGATGAAGTTCCTGAGGACCCGCGGGAAGGAAACCGTCCTCGAGTCGGCCGATCGGATTCATCCGCCCCTCAGGGCGAAATCGGGGCTCCGTCTCGGGGGGGTGGTCACGGCGGTCCTCCGCAAGTACGATCGCAGCGGCGGAACCCGATGAAAGAAGTCATGAAGTTTCGATTTGAAAGAGAGGTTGTCTTATGGGCATGAAGACGATGAAAGCCGACGGATGCACCCTCCCGCTTCCTTTTGAAGCGGCGGATCTCGGTCTCCCCTCGAAGGCGCAGGGGGATGGAATACTGAAACGGTGCAGGCACCTGATCGAGACCACGGACTGGGAAGGCGCGGTAAACAGGCTGGAGAAGCCGGTCGATATCCTCTGCTGGGCGGTCGTCACCGCGGCGGCGCTCGCCATCGTCCCTGTCTGCATCCAGCTGCTTGCAGAATAAAAAAGGAGACAGGCCGCTTTTTCGATCGGTCTTTCAATCACCCGAAGCCATTTCTTTTCAACCATCTAAAGAAACAGCCCACCTTTTTTCCGCCCTCCGGCGAATTTGCTTGTTTTTGATCGGAAAAGGTCTATAGTTTTCCTGTAAGGCACCTCCGCAAAGGCGTTACAGCTTCCGGCACCCGGAAACCATTCAGTGGTAAAACCGATCTTTTTCGCGCTCACGAAGGGACAGACGGTTGTTTGAACGCAGAGGCCGTCCAGGAACGGAAAAACCCTTTGTGGTTGTGAGATTCAACGTAAGGGGGATTCTCCATGAAACCGATGTTGCTCCCGGTGGTTCTGATCGTCTCTCTGATGGTGCCTTCCGCCCATGGGGCCGATTGGAAGGATCTCCTGAAGTCCGCTCCCCTCCCCTCCGTGACGGGCTCCGTGCAGGACGCAAGCACGGTGGCCTCGGGTCTGAAAGAGGCCCTGTCGGTGGGCACGAAGAACGCCGTGGGCTTGCTGTCCAGAAAGGACGGCTACTTCGGCAACGAGGCCGTGAGGATCCTTCTCCCTGAGAACATCCGGAAAGTCGGCGATGTGTTGCGAATGGCAGGCTACCAGAAGGAGGTCGATGCCTTTGTCCTCAGCATGAACCGGGCGGCGGAGAAGGCGGCACCGAAGGCCGCCGATATTTTCGCCGGTGCCATCCAGTCCATGTCCATCGCAGACGCGCAGAAGATCCTCAACGGCGGCAACACGGCGGCGACGGATTACTTCAAGTCGAAAACCTCGACGCAGCTCGCCGACGCTTTCAAGCCCGACATCTCGCAGAGCATGAACGAGGTGGGCGTGACCAGGGCCTACAAGGCGATGACGGACCGGTACATCCGGATGGTGCCCTTCGCGAAGATGGAATCCCTTGACCTGGACCACTACGTGACCCACAAGTCCCTGGATGGGCTGTTTTACATGGTGGGGCAGGAGGAGACGAAAATCCGGACCAACCCCGCTGCGAGGACAACGGAGCTCCTGAAAAAGGTCTTCGGGAAATGAGATGGGCCCTTTCGGGAGACGGGGCGGATACAGGATGATACGAAAGAACGGAGGTCTCCTTGCGACCCACGCTGTTTTGGAGGCAATGAATGGAGTCTCGGGATGATCTCGAGAAAGAAACGAGGACCCGGATCACCGGCGGTGGAGCAACGGCGGACAAAGCCCGTGGATCCGGGCGGGGGAAAAACCAAAGGGGCAACGGAAAGGAAAGGAGGAAAGAACGATGTTTAAATTTCACTCAACAGACAGGCGAGTATTCCTGTCGACGCTGAGCTCGTGCCGGGGACAGGGCAACCTTTTTACACTGGTATTCATGGTGTGCCTTGCCATCCTTCTCTACCTGCAGTTGCAGTACTGCAGCCCCACACCGCCGCCCCCGGCCGTGAAACCGGCCGAGAAAGCGGTTTCCGAGGCGGCCAAGGCACTTGAAAAGCTCGGCAAGTTCTCGGCGGTCAAGCTGCCGAACGGGACGGAGATCAACGTCCCCGAGTTCGGCGTCGAGAGAAAACTGATTGCCTTCATCGAAGACAAAAAGAAGCCCGTGGACAAGACGACCTGGTTCACCTTTGACCGGCTGGATTTCGAAACGGGAAGTGCGAACCTGAAACCGACTTCAGCGGAACAGTTGAAGAACATCGCGGCGATCATGAAAGCCTACCCGAAAGCGGCGCTGAAGATCGGAGGTTACACGGACAATGTGGGCAAGCCGGAAGATAATCTCAAACTCTCCCAGAAAAGGGCTGAAAACACCATGCAGGAGCTTGTCAAGGCAGGTGCCGATGCCAAGCGGCTGCAGGCCGAAGGGTATGGCGAAAAGTTTCCCGTCGCCGATAACTCCACGGAAGAAGGGAGAGCGAAGAACCGGAGAATCGATCTCAGGGTGACGAAAAAGTAACGGAAAAACAACCCGTCTCGATCGAGCCCGGATGCAGTTGATCCGGGCTCTGTTCTTCTCGGCAGCGTCAAAGGGCGTCAAGCGGCAGCAACAGCCGCGAGGGATTGCAGAAAAAAAAGGGGGTTGGCCATTCGCTGCCAATCCCCTGTTATTCCTGGTGGGTCAGGGCGGAATTGAACCGCCGACACCCGGATTTTCAGTCCGGTGCTCTACCTGCTGAGCTACCGACCCGATCGGTGATCCTGTTTCGAAGGCCTGTTTGGTAATAGATATCCCCTCCTTTGTCAAGGGCTTTTTTGCCCAGAGGTCCGGTTGCGCCTCGTATTCCGTCCTGATGACGACCGTCCCCGAAATCTTGTCGTGCCACCCCTGTTTCCGTCCGTCGAAAGCGACCCAGATGAACCCCAGGTTCAGGCAGACGGTGTTGAGGATGTATCCCACCCAGCGGAGAAAGGCGAGGCCCGGCCGCATCGGTTCTCCCGTTTCCTGCATCACCTTGAGGCCGAGGATCTTCTTGCCCGGTGTCTGCCCCATTGTCCCGTGTAAATAGGTGAAGTAGGCCATGCTGAGAAAGGCGGTCAGGCACTGGTAGAGGATGACGTACTTGAGGCTGAGCCCCATGAAAAGCTCATCACTGGGGAATGTTCCGCCTCGGGAGAGCCCGAGGCTCATGGCGCTTCCGCCGATCAGGAAAAGAACCCACCCGATCATGGTGAGGAGGATCTCGTCGATCACGAAAGCATAGAAGCGTCGCCAGAATCCGCCGTACAGATGTTTCATCCTTTTGACTTCGTCCCGTTCAGTTGATAAGAGCCGCCGAGCGCGAATTGAAGGATTGCCAGGACCGCCAGGGCCGCCGTCTCCACCCTCAGGACTCTGCTTCCCAGGCTCGCCGTGACAAACCCGGCCGCCCTTGCCCTGTCGATCTCCTGCGGGGTGAACCCGCCCTCGGGACCGACGACGGCAAACACGTCTTCGATGCCGATGCTGTTTCCCCCGAGGATTTCCCTAAGGGATCGTTCCGATTCCGCCTCCCAGAAGATGATGTTGAGGCGGCCCGGAAGGGCCTGACCCATCACGGCTTCAAAGGAGAGGATGCCCGGGACGTCCGGCACGTCGGACCGTCCGCACTGCTCGGCCGCCTCGGCGGCGATTTTCCGCCATCGGCCGAGTTTCTGTTCCCCCCTGTTCTCCGGGATCTTCGGGATCGATCGCGCGGACGTGAAGGGCAAAATCCTCGCAACGCCCAGCTCCGTCGCCTTCTGGACGATCCAGTCGAACTTCGCCCCCTTGGGGAGCGCCTGGGCGAGGGTGATTCTCGGTACGGCTTCTTCGATGATGCGTTTTTTTGCGCTGACCCTCAGCTGCGCTCTGCGGCCGCCCGGCTCCGTGAGGACGGCGCTGTATTCGAAGCCCCTGCCGTCGAAGAGGGTGACGGCGTCGCCTGCCCTGAGGCGCAGCACGTTGCGGAGATATCGGGACTGGTCGGCCGGGAGTTCCAGATTCTCGCCCGGCTCCAGCGTCCGGGGAAAATAGACCCGGGGGATCATCCGTTTGCCCTGGGCGGTTTTTTAAAGACGTAGCTGATCCACTCTCTGTCGGTGATCGCCCGGTGTGTGGCGAGCCTGTCCTTGAGAAAAGCTTTTTCGATGTCTCTGCGGTTCTGTTCGATGATCCCGGAGATGACGAGGTACCCCCCCGGTTCCATCATCTTGACGAGGTGGGACTTGATCTTGATCAGCGCGTCGGCCGTCAGATTCGCCACGATGAGTTCGAAGGACCCCTTGATCTTGACGACGTCGCTGTTGACGATGACCACGCGATCCCCCACCCGGTTGACGGCGACGTTCTCATGGGCGATCTCCACGGCCCGCGGGTCGATGTCCACGCACATGACGCTCTTGGCGCCCAGTTTCGCCGCCGCGATGCCGAGGATTCCCGTGCCGGTCCCCACGTCGAGGACACGCCAATCCCGGAAGCTCCGGTCCTTGAGGAGGATCTCTTCCATGGCCTCGAGACACATCCACGTCGAGGGGTGCTGTCCGGTGCCGAAGGCCATGCCGGGATCGATGTCGATGACCGTGTCCCGGCTCGTGGCCTGATATCTTTCCCAGGTGGGCTTGATGACGATGCTCCGGGTGACCCGCAGCGGTTTGAAGTACTTCTTCCACTGTTCTTCCCAGTCGGGGTCCACAAGGACTTCCGTGACGACCTGCGGGCGCTCCAGCTCCGGGAACATCTCGCTGATACTGTTGATATAAGTGGTCAGCGCGCTGATGTGGGACCGGTCCGAGGCATTCGAGGGGAGAAAGGCGTTCAGCACACCCCTGGATGGCGGCTCCGGCGCATCGGTGAACGGGGAAATATCCAGCTCCTCCTGGAAGACTCCCTGGGCCCCGAGTTCCATGAGAAAATTCGAGAGCCCCTCGACAAACTCGGGGGGTGTGGTGATCGTAAATTTGAGCCACAGTCCCCGCCCGTCCGCTGCTTTTCCCGTTTTAACCGGCATCATTTCCTTTCCCCCGTGGAGACGAGTCCGTGAAGGCGTATCGTGCCGCGGTTGCGTTTTCGCGTTACAAAAACCTATAACTTTTTTTTCGTAACATTGCAAGTCACTTGAATTTTCGCTGTCATCATGATAGTTTTCACACTCTTGTCATGGCGTTTTTTTCGCGAGGGACGGGGCGATGAAATACTATCCGGTGTGTCTGGATGTCTCCGGCAGAAGATGTGTCGTCATCGGCGGGGGAGAAGTGGCGGATCGGAAGGCCCGAAGACTCATAGACTGCGGCGCGGAAGTCCTCGTGGTTTCGGAATCCCTTTCTGCGGGCCTCCAGGCCCTGAAGTCCGACGGGCGCCTGAGCCACATCCAGGCGGGCTACAGCCGGGATCTGATCGAGGGGGCTTTTCTCGTGATCGGGGCCACCGATCGCGCCGAGGTCAACGAGGCCGTCAGCCGCGACGCGAAGAGGCAGGGGGTTCTGGTCAACATCGTCGATGACCCCGAACGCTGCAATTTCATCCTGCCCTCTCTGCATCGCCGGGGGGATCTCATGATCGCCGTCAGTACCGGCGGCAAAAGCCCGGCTCTGGCGAAAAAGCTCCGGAAAGAAATGGCCCGGCAATTCGGACCGGAGTATGAAACCCTCCTGAGGATCATGGGACAGATCCGGGGCAGGATCATCTCCCGGGGCTACCCCCCGGAGAAAAACAGGGCCCTTTTCGAATCCATCATTGATTCGGACATCGTCGGTCACATCCGTGATCAGAGGTGGGACAGGGTCCGGGAGGTGATTCGGAACCTCACAGGGGAGGAGATCGAGGTCGACGAGTAGATGGAAGCGGTGTTTTTCAAAGGGGCCCTCCTGGCCTACCTGGTCGCAACGCTCGGCTACACGGCCTCCCTCGTGGTCCGGAGGGTCATGATCGCCAGGGCCACGGTGTGGCTGCTGCTTGCGGCTTTCCTGATCCACGGCGTTTCACTGGCCCTGCGCTGTTTCAGCCGCGGCCTGACCCCCGCCGTTCACCCGTACGAAACACTTTCCTTCTTTGCCTGGGCGATGACGGGAACCTATCTCGCCTTCCAGCTCAAGACCAAAACCCGTGTGCTGGGCGCCTTCGTGTCCCCCCTGGCCTTTCTCCTCATGGTCATTTCCGTCAGCCGCCTGGGCGTCGAGGTCAACGTCCCCGACATCCTGAAGGGGACCCTGGTGCCCGTCCATGTGGCATTGTCCGTCGTCGGCGAAGCCCTCCTGGCCATCGCCTGCGGGGCCGGCATCCTGTACCTGGCCCAGGACAGCCAGATCCGGCGGAGGAAGATGACCCCGCTCAGCCGTTACCTGCCGTCACTCGACGACCTGGACCGCGTGAACCATGTCAGTCTTCTGTCCGGGTTCACCCTGCTGACCGTGGGTGTGCTCGTGGGGTCTGTCTGGGCGAGCACGGTGTGGGGGAAGCCCTGGCCCTGGGACCCGAAGCTCCTGTGGACTCTGGCGGCCTGGTTTTTTTACGCCGTCCTCATTCACCAGAGACTTGCCATCGGGTGGAAGGGGAGGAAAATCGCGATGCTCTCGATCGCGGCCTTTGCCGTGCTCTTTTTCGCCTTCGTGGGCGTCCATTCGTTTTTCAAAACGGTGCACCGTTTTCAGTAGGGACATGAATATCGTTCTGATCGGCATGAATCACAAAACGGCCCCTCTCGAAATCAGGGAGCGACTCGCTTTTTCATGTGGTGAGGGCCTGGATCCCCTCCGGGAGATCCTGAAAGGCCCGCAGGTCATGGAGGCCCTCTATCTTGCGACCTGCAACCGGGTGGAGGTGCTGGCCAACACCCTGGAGGTGAATGAAGCCGTCGACAGCGTGAAGGGCTTCATTCTGTCGCAGGGGAACCTGGCGCCGGGGGAGATGGAGAAGTGCCTCTACGTTCACTGCGGCAGCGACGCCGTCCGGCACCTCTTCCGGGTGGCCTCCAGCCTGGACTCCATGGTGATGGGCGAGCCGCAGATCCTGGGGCAGGTCAAGGATGCCTACCGCCAGTGCGTGGCGAGCAAGGCGTCCGGTGTGATCTTGAACAGGCTTTTGCACCAGGCCTTTCGCGTGGCCAAGCGGGTGCGCAGCGAGACGGCCATCGCCCAGAACGCCGTGTCGGTGAGCTTCGCCGCCGTTGAGCTCGCCAAGAAGATCCTCGGGCACCTTCAGGGCAGGACGATCCTTCTCATCGGGGCCGGCGAGATGTCGGAACTCGCGGCGCGGCATCTCATCCGGCACGGTGCGGAGCGGATCATCGTGGCGAACCGTACGTACGCCAGGGCCGTGCGGCTTGCCGAGGAATTCCACGGGTTCCCCGTCGATTTTGAGCACCTGGAGGAAAAACTGCAGGAGGTCGACATCGTCATCAGCTCCACCGGCGCGGCGGGATACGTTATCACCAGAGAGATGATTCAGGCCGCGCTCCGCAGGCGCAAGAACCGGCTTCTTTTCCTGATCGACATCGCCGTCCCGCGGGACATCGACCCGGCCGCCGGCGGGGTGGACAATGTGTACCTGTACAACATCGACGACCTTCAGGCCGTTGTCGACGAGAACATCCGGGGCCGCCTCGGGGAGGCGGAGAAGGCGGAACGGATCATCGACGATGAGGTCGTGAAATTCTCGGAGTGGCTCAACACCCTGGAGGTGGTCCCCACGATCGTTTCGCTTCGGGAGAAGGCGGAAGCCATCATGAAGGACGAACTGGAAAAAACGCTTGCGGGCATGCGGCACCTGGCGGACGGGGAGAAGAAGAACATCGAAATCCTCGCATCGTCCATCGTGAAGAAGATCCTCCACGACCCCATCACGGGGCTCAAGGAGGAGAGCCAGAACGGCAGCGCCATCCCCTTCGTGGCGGTGATGCGGCGCCTCTTCAAGCTGGACCCGAAATAGGGGACCGGCAATGGGGGTCCGGGTTTCGGGTACAGGGCCGGACCCATAGACGAAACAAACGAAACAAACGAAGTAAACGAAACAGACGAGGCAGGCGATCATCCGGAGGTCATGATCAAGGGGAAGCTGAGAATCGGGACGCGGGGAAGCGCGCTCGCGCTGGCGCAGGCCAACGGGGTCGCCGAGCGTCTGAAGGAAAAACACCCGCGGATGGAGATCGAGATCATCCCGATCAAGACGACGGGGGACAGGATGCAGTCGGTGTCCCTTTCCGTCATCGGCGGGAAGGGAGTCTTCGTCAAGGAGATCGAGGAGGCGCTCCGGCGCGGCGAGGTGGACCTCGCCATACACAGCATGAAGGACCTGCCCTCGGAAATCCCCGCCGAGCTCACCATCGGCGCCATCCCCGAGCGGGAGGATCCCCGCGACGTTTTCATCTCCGGTGACGGCCGGCGGCTTGGACAGCTGAGACCGGGAGCGAGAATCGGGACGGGCTCGCTCCGCCGGGCCCTTCAGCTCCGGCGCCTTGTCCCCTCCGTCGAGGTCGTCTCCATCCGGGGAAACCTGGACACGAGGATCAGGAAGATCGAGCGGGAAAAACTCGACGGCATCGTCGTCGCGGCGGCCGGTCTTCGGCGAATGGGCTGGGAGAGCAGGGCGACGGAGTTCATTTCCGTGGATTCCATGATCCCCGCCGTGGGGCAGGGGGCGCTTGCCGTCGAGCGGCGGAGGACCGACGACGTCGCCGCGGAGATCATATCCTTCCTGAACGACACGGTGACGGCCCAGGCCGTCATGGCCGAAAGAGCCTTCCTCGGCGTGCTGGGAGGCGGATGCCAGGTGCCCATGGCGGCGCACGCGACGATCGAAGGCGGCGTGCTGCACCTGCGCGCCTTTATCGGCACGACCGACGGGTCCGTCGTCCTGAAGGACGAGACCCGCGGCCCCGTCGGGGAGCACACCCGTCTGGGGAAATCGCTTGCCGAGGGGATCCTCTCGAGGGGCGGGCGCAAGATTCTCGATGCCGTCTCCTCCTGCCGTGATTAGCGGGAGCCTTTGCCGGAGCAAGTTTCCAGAGGTCCGGATATGAAAGAGCAAAAAGGGTTGGTCCTCATTGTCGGCGCCGGTCCCGGTGACCCCGGCCTCATCACCCTCCGGGGGGTGAGGGCGCTCATGCGGGCGGACGTGATCGTCTATGACCAGCTCGCGAACACCGAGCTTCTGCAGTTCGCCCGGCAGGACGCTCGTCTCATCTACGTGGGGAAGAAAGGTGGAGATCACACCCTTCCCCAGAAGGGGATCAACGATCTTCTCGTCGCGGAAGCACGAAAAGGGCTCGTCGTCGCCAGGCTCAAAGGGGGGGATCCTTTTATCTTCGGCCGGGGCGGCGAGGAGGCGGAGGTTCTGACCCGGAAGGGGATCCCCATCGAAGTCATCCCCGGGATCACGTCGGCCGTATCCGTCCCCGCTTACGCCGGGATACCGCTCACCCACCGGAAGCACGCCTCGACCGTCGCTTTTGTGACGGGTCATGAAGACCCTTCGAAGGAACAGAGCGGCATCGACTGGAGGAAACTCTCCGGCATCGGTACCCTCGTGTTTCTCATGGGCGTCAAAAACCTCTCCGGCATCACCAGAGATCTCGTCGAGGGCGGAAAGGATCCGGCGACGCCGGCGGCGCTCATTCGATGGGGGACCACACCCGACCAGGAGACGCTCACCGGGACGCTCGAGGACCTATCGGGAAAAGCCGCCGCGAAAAAATTCACGCCGCCGGCCGTTCTGGTCGTGGGCGACGTCGTCTCCCTCCGGGACCGTCTCAACTGGTTCGAGGGCAAACCGCTTTTCGGCAAAGGGGTCGTCATCACGAGGCCCGAGGATCAGGCCGGCGAATTCGCCTCCCTCCTCTTGGAAGAAGGGGCCCGGGTGATCCGCTTTCCCACCATCCAGATTGCTCCTCCCGAAAGCTGGGACGGGCTGGACCGCGCCATTGACGGGATAGAGTCCTATCACTGGGTCATCTTCACGAGCGCCAACGGTGTGCGGTTTTTCTTCTCCCGTCTCCGGGAGCGCGGCAGGGACGTGAGGGACCTGAAGGGGCTCGGCATCTGCACGATCGGGCCGGCCACGGCCAGGTCCGTCGAGGATCGGGGCCTGCGGGTCGATATCGTTCCGGACGAATACATTTCCGAGGGAATCCTTGCGGCCTTTGAAGGGAAAAGCCTCAAGGGAAAGAAGATCCTCCTTCCCAGGGCGGAAGCGGCCAGGGATGTTGTCCCGGAAGGACTCGAAAGAATCGGAGCCGCCGTTGACGTGGTCACGGCCTATCGGACGGTCCGTTCGGGTTACGAGAGGTCCGACCTGCAGCCGCTGATCGACGGGGGGAAGGTGGATGTCATCACCTTTACAAGCCCGTCGACAGTGGTTAATTTTAGAGAGATCATGGGCAGAGATGTCCGCCTGCCCGAGAAGGTCAAGTTCGCCTGCCTGGGGCCCGTCACGGCGGCGGCCGCCAAGAAACACGGCTTCAGCGTGGACATCCTCCAGGCGCGTTACACGATCCCCGGCATGGTGGAAGCGATTGCGGGCTATTTTGCGAAACAATAGGATGTTTTCGGGATAAGCGGATTTTATGATCGGCATTTCGAAATTATACTGCGGGGCCGTGGAACCGGCCGACGTTCTGCGCTACGGGAGACAATCGAAGGAACTCCCGTCGCATCTCCTTCAGTTCTCGGCGGACAAGCGTCCCGTCGTCGTCTGGAATGTGACGCAACGGTGCAACCTCAAATGCATCCACTGCTATTCCAATTCCCGGAACGTCTTTTACGCCGATGAACTGACAACGGAGCAGGGAAAAGCGCTGATCACCGATCTGGCCGCCTTCGGTTCGCCCGTCATCCTTTTTTCGGGAGGCGAGCCCATGATGAGACCGGATCTCCACAAGCTGGCCGCCTTCGCCGTCGAGAAGGGCATGCGGGTCGTCATCTCCACGAACGGGACCCTGATCACGAGGAAGGAAGCGGCGGTCTACAAAAAGATCGGTCTTTCCTATATCGGGGTGAGTCTCGACGGACTGAAAAGCATCCACGACCGCTTCCGGGGTGTCAAGGGCGCCTTCAACGCCGCCCTCCAGGGCATCCGCAACGCCCGCGACGCCGGCATCAAGGTCGGGATCCGTTTCACCATCAGCAGGAGGAATTACGGGGAAATCCCCGCAATCTTCGATTTCATCGAAAAGGAAAACATTCCGCGGGCCTGCTTCTACCATCTGGTTTACAGCGGCCGCGGCTCCAGCCTGATGGACGAGGCCCTGAGTCACGAGGGATCCAGGGGGGTCGTCGATGTGATCCTGGACCGCACCCGCGATCTCTATGCCCGGGGTCTCCAGAAGGAGATCCTCACCGTCGACAATCACGCGGACGGCCCCTACCTTTATCTGCGGCTGCTCCGGGAGGACCCCCGGAGGGCGGCGGAGGTGATGGAACTTCTCAGGATGAACGAGGGAAACAGCTCCGGTCACGGGATCGGCTGCGTGAGCTGGGACGGCGAGGTCTACGCCGACCAGTTCTGGCGGAACCGCTCCTTCGGGAATGTGAAGCAGCGCCCCTTCAGCGAGATCTGGATGGACACATCCGATGAAGTGATGGCAAAGCTCAAGGAAAGAAAGCGGCACGTGAAAGGGAGGTGCGCCCGGTGCCGGTGGCTCGATGTCTGCGGCGGGAACTTCCGGGCCAGGGCGGAGGCGGTCACGGGCGACCTGTGGGCCCCCGATCCCGCGTGCTACCTGACGGATGAAGAGATAGGCATCATTGCCCAGTGATGAATGATGAGTTTTGAATTTCGAATCAGAAAAAAGAAATGAAAACACTTTAATTCATCACTCACAACTCGAAACTCAAAATGGTCACGGGCCGAAGGCGCGTGAGAGGGGGGGAGGTCACCATGTTTTTCCCAGCAAATCGTCCGAGGCGGCTCAGAAAGAACGAGAATTTCAGGAGGATGGTCCGGGAAACGAAGCTTTCCGTCGATGATCTCGTCTTCCCGCTTTTTGTCACGACAGGGAAGAACGTGAAGAAAGCCATCGGCGCCATGCCCGGGAACTACCAGATGTCCGTTGACCACATCCTCAGGGAGGTGAAGGCGACGAAGGACCTGGGGATCCCCGCCGTGCTCCTCTTCGGCATCCCGGCGAAGAAAGACGAGCGGGGGTCCGGCGCCTACGCGAGGGACGGGATCGTCCAACGGGCGGTGAGCGAGATCAAGGCGAAGGTTCCCGACATTCTCGTGATCACGGACCTCTGTCTCTGTGAGTACACGAGCCACGGCCACTGCGGCATGATCAAAAAGGGGGACGTGGACAACGATACCACCCTGGATATCCTCGCCGAGACGGCGGTGTCCCAGGCGAGGGCCGGTGCCGACATGGTGGCCCCATCCGCCATGATGGACGGGCAGGTCCAGGCCATCCGGGAGGCTCTCGACGAGGAGGGGTTCGAAGAGGTCCCCATCATGGCCTACTCGGCGAAATACGCCTCCTGCTTTTACGGTCCCTTCCGGGAGGCCGCGGAGAGCGCGCCCCAGTTCGGCGACCGCAAGGCCTACCAGATGGACCCGCCGAACAGCGACGAGGCCATGCGGGAGATCGGTCTCGACGTCGAGGAGGGCGCCGACATCATCATGGTGAAACCCGCCCTGGCTTACCTCGATGTCATCCGCAGGGCCAGGGAGGAGTTCGACCTCCCTCTTGCGGCTTACAACGTCAGCGGTGAATTCGCGATGGTCAAGGCGGCGGCGAAACTCGGCTGGATCGACGGGGAACGCGCCATGATGGAAGTCCTCACGGCCATGAAGCGGGCCGGTGCGGACATCCTCCTGACCTACTTCGCCCAGGAGGCTGCAAAACTGCTGCAGAAGTGAAAGGGTCGGAATAATGGGGCAATGGAAAAATGGGATGCGGGGCAGCGAAAGGGGCCGTCCACCCATCATTCCAACATTCCAGGATTCCGATGTTTTCCATGAAGGATTTCGTGAAACCGGAAGAGAAACCGAAAGAGGGACGTCCTGACTCCGGCGGCATCCTCCGTAACAGCATGCTTCTGCCTTCCACCCTCCGGATGGTGGCCTGGGAGGTGACGAGAAGCTGCAATCTCGCCTGCCTCCACTGCCGGGCTTCCTCGGTCCACGGACCTTACGCGGGGGAGCTTTCAACGGATGAGTGCCTGAAACTCGTTGACGAGATCGCCGCCCTCGGGAGCCCCGTCATCATCCTCACCGGCGGGGAACCCCTTCTCCGGGAGGACATCTACACCGTCGCTTCTTACGGGACGGGCAAGGGGCTCCGGATGGTCATGGCGACGAACGGCACCCTGCTCACCGACGGCGTTGTGCGAAAGCTGAAGGAAGCGGGCATCCGGCGCGTGAGTATCTCGATCGACGGCATCGACGCCCGGAGCCACGATGCCCTGCGTGGCGTGCCCGGGGCCTTCGAGGGGGCCCTCTCGGGGATCGAGTCCATGAAAAGGGAGGGCATGGAATTTCAGATCAACACGACCATCACCCGTGCCAACCTCCCGCAGGTGCAGGGGATTCTCGACCTCGCCGTGCGGATCGGCGCGGCGGCCCATCATATCTTCCTGCTCGTGCCCACGGGGCGGGGAAAGGACCTCGCCCATCAGGAGATTTCTCCCGAGGACTATGAACGGACGCTGAACTGGTTCTACGAGGAGGACCGGCGTTGCGGCATACAGCTCAAGGCGACCTGCGCGCCGCATTATTTCCGGATCCTGCATCAGAGAGGCCATCGAGAAAAGAAGCCCCGGAATGGAAGCGGGCATCCCTTTCATGCCATGACCCGGGGGTGTCTCGGCGGGATGTCTTTCTGCTTCATCTCCCACCGGGGACGGGTGCAGCCCTGCGGGTATCTCGATCTCGACTGCGGCCGGGTCCGTGAAAAGAGCTTCAAGGAGATCTGGGAACACTCGGCCGTTTTCAAGGACCTCCGGGATCTCTCCCGGTACGAGGGGAAGTGCGGGCGCTGCGAATTCATCCGGGTCTGCGGGGGATGCCGCGCCCGGGCTTACGAGAAGACGGGGGACTACCTGGCCGAAGAGCCCTTCTGCATCTACGAGCCAAAAAGGCAGTTATGAATTATGAGTTTTGAATGATGAATGAAATTTTTTTAAACTCAAAACTCATCACTCAAAATTCAAAATTGAATTTTTCGTGATGGACGACATCGATCGCAAGATCCTCAACCGCATCCAGAAGGCCTTTCCCGTCTGTGCCGAGCCCTTCAAGGCCATCGGAGCCGAGCTCGACCTGGGGGAGAAGGAGGTGCTCGAGCGCATCGGGCGGTTGAAGGCCGAAGGGATCATCCGCAGAATCGGCGCCGTTTTCGATCCGAAGAAACTGGGCTTCGTGAGCACCCTCTGCGCGGCCCGCGTCCCCGAGGACGGCGTCCGGGATTTCGTGGATGTCGTGAACGGATACAACGGTGTCACCCACAACTACCGGCGAGACCACGACTACAACGTCTGGTTCACGTTCATCGCCGAGAGTCCCGAAGCGCTCGAGCGGGCGCTCAAAGAAATCAGGTCCAGAACGGGCGTCGGCGATATCATCCACATGCCGGCGAAGAGAACTTTTAAAATCAACGCGGCCTTCGAGCTGTGAGAGGCTGGTGACCCCCCCATCCGCTTCGCTGCCCTTGCCCCTCGTCGCTCACCCCGCGCCCGGAGCACCCCTCGCACCTCGAGACGGACTGAACATGACAGGAACCAATCAACGGACACTCTACCTGGTGGACGGGAGTAATTACGCCTACCGGGCTTTTTTCGCCATTCAGGGTCTCTCCACCTCGAAGGGGTTTCCCACCAACGCCGTCTACGGTTTCCACAACATGCTGACGAAGCTCCGCCGCGAGATGAAGCCGGAATACATGGCCGTCGTTTTCGATTCGAAGGGGCCCACCTTCCGTTCGGAGGCTTACGAGAAGTACAAGGCCAACCGGCCGGCCATGCCCGACGCCCTGCAGCCGCAGATCCCCATCATCAAGGAGCTCGTGCGGGCCTATGACGTACCCATCCTCGAACAGGAAGGCATCGAGGCCGACGACATCATCGGGACCCTGGCCCGGCAGTACGAGAAAAAGGGGTTCCATGTGTTCATCGTCTCCGGCGACAAGGATCTTCTGCAGCTTGTGTCCGACAGCGTGACCATGATCGACACGATGAAAGACAGGACCTTCGACGTGGCGGGGGTGAAGGAAAAATTCGGTGTCGGCCCCGACCGCGTCACCGATATCATCGGGCTCATGGGCGACGCCACGGACAACATCCCCGGTGTCCCCGGCGTGGGGGAAAAGACAGCCCGGAAGCTCATTCAGGAGTACGGGAGCCTTGAGGGAGTTCTCGCCGGCGCGGACCGAGTCCGGCACGAGAAGGTCCGCAAGGCCCTCAAGGAACACGCCGACCTGGCACGGTTGAGCAAGGATCTGGCGACCGTCAAGACCGATGCCGAGGTCGAATTCACACTCGAAAAAGCCCGGCTCCGGGAACCCGACAGGGAGAAGCTCCGGCGGATTTTTACGGAGCTCGAATTCTCCACCCTGCTCAAGGACCTGGGGGCTGGGCCGCAGCGGCTTCAGGGCCGATACCGCCTCGTGACCGGCGAGGATGCCTTCGCGTCCGTCCTGAAACGTCTCGAGGAGACCGGCGCGTTCGCACTGGAGGCGGAGCTCGGTACGGGTTCTCCTCTGACGGCTCAACTCCTGGGGCTTGCCTTCTGCCCGGAGCCCGGTGAGGCCTTTTACATCCCCATGGCGGGAGGTGCGGCCCTCGATAAAAAACGGGCCCTGGCAGGGCTTGCTCCGGTTCTTTCCGACGGGCGCATTCAAAAAAACGGACATGACCTCAAGGCGGTGATCCTGGCTCTCGCCGGTTCGGGGATCCTGTTGAGAGGCGCCGCATTCGACACGATGGTCGCCTCTTATATTCTCAACCCCATCAAGAAAAGCCACGACCTGCCCGATGTCGCCCGGGAGTTTCTCCGGCAGGAGATACCGTCTCTCAAGGAACTGGTCGGAGGGACCCGGACACCTCACCCGGCGGACGTCCCCGCCGGGAAACTCTCCGATCATGCCTGCCGGAAGGCCGATGCGGTCTCGCGGCTGGCGGCGGTCCTCGACGGTAGAATCCGGGATGAGGGGTTTGGCGATCTCTATCACGAAGTGGAGATGCCCCTGGTGGAAGTCCTTGCCGCGATGGAAAGAAAAGGAGTTCTCGTGGATGTGGAGGTCCTCCGGGAGATGTCGGCGCAATTCGAATCGGCCCTTTCTTCCTCGGAAGAGCGCATCTACGCCCTGGCCGGCGAGAAATTCAACATCAACTCCCCGAAGCAGCTTCAGGTGATCCTCTTCGAGAAGCTCGGGCTCCCCCGGGGGAGACGGACCAAAGAGGGCTACTCCACCGACGTGGAAGTCCTGACGAACCTGGCCCTGACCTATGAACTTCCCGCCGAGATCCTCGCCTACCGGAGCCTCGCAAAGCTCAAATCGACTTACGTCGACGCGCTGCCTTCGATGGTCGACCCCGGGACGGGCCGGATACACACCTCCTACAACCAGACGGTGACGGCCACGGGGAGGCTTTCGAGCAGCGACCCCAACCTGCAGAACATCCCCGTCCGGACGCCGGAGGGGCGGCGCATCCGGCAGGCCTTCATCGCCGCTCCGGGGTTTCTCATCGTCTCGGCGGATTACTCGCAGATCGAGCTTCGCATCCTCGCCCATCTGTCGGGCGACAGGGCCCTCATCGACATCTTCGAGTCGGGGGATGATGTCCACCGGAGCACGGCGGCGACGGTCTTCGGCGTGTTCCCCGAGATGGTGACGGCCGAGATGCGCAGGCAGGCCAAGGTGATCAACTTCGGGATCCTCTACGGCATGAGCCCCTTCGGGCTTTCCAGGGAACTCGGGATCACCCAGGTCCAGGCGAAGCAATTCATCGACGAGTATTTCGAAAAGTTCCGGGGGGTCAGGGCATACCTGGACGCCGTACTCGAGAAGGCCCGTAAGGAGGGGTCCGTCACGACCCTTCTCAACCGGAGGCGCAACCTCCCCGAGATCGCGAGCGCCAATGTCGCCCTGCGCCATTTTGCCGAGCGAACGGCGATCAACACCCCCATCCAGGGCACGGCGGCCGATCTCATCAAGATCGCCATGGTGAATCTCGCCCGGATCCTGGAAAAGAAAAAGATGAAGTCCGCCATGATCATGCAGGTCCACGATGAGCTGGTCTTCGAAGTTCCCCTGGAGGAGAGAGAGACGGCGATGGCCCTCATCCGCAGGGAGATGGAGGAGGTCATCCGGCTCCGGGTGCCGTTGCAGGTCGGGATCGCGTCGGGGAAAAACTGGGATGAGGCCCATTGATCGGCATGGAGACCCCCGTTCTACTGAAGCAGGTCTTTAATTTTCTCATCGTTGCCGCTCCATTCCTGATTATCTTTTACCTGGCCTTCCGGGCGGCGAAGCGACGGGCGGAGAAGCGTCTGGCCGTCGAGACCATCCAGAAGGCCCTGGAGGAGATGAGGGAGAAGATCACCGTTGTCACAACGGCCGAGGTGCCCGGCAGGACCGTCGAGAGGGTCCTCGGTCCGGTCAGCGCCGAAGGGGAGATCCACGGCGGCTATTTCAGCGCCGCGGAGAAACGCGCCCTCGCTCTCCTCATGCACCGGGCGCTCCTCATGGGGGCCGACGCCGTCGTGAAGCTGCGACGTGCCGCTTCCACAACCGATGTCGAAGGCGCCTCGAGGCCGCAGCTCAACCGGATCCGGTTCGTCGGGACGGCCGTGAAGCTTGCGGAGATGCCCGGGGATCAGGGGAAAAAGAAGGGTGGGCCGGAATCGCCTGTACCGGCAGAGAGATCGCCGGTCGGCGACGAAAAGGCAGGCTGACTCAGAGACTTTCGACGAAGGGCTTGACCATCTGGGGGTCGAACTGGCGGCCCTCGTTTTTTTTCAGCTCCGCGACCGCCTCTTTCCGCGTCATGGCTTTTCGGTAGGGCCGGTCCGTCGTCATGGCATCGAAGGCGTCGGCGACGGCCAGGAGCCTCGCGAAGAAGGGAATCTGCTCGCCCGCAAGACCGTCGGGATAGCCCTTCCCGTCCCATCGTTCATGGTGGTGCCGGATGATTTTCCTCTCCGTTTCGAAGAGCAGGATCGGGGCAAGGATGTCGTCGCCGATCCGGCAGTGAGTCTTGATCACCTCGTACTCCGCCGGCGTCAGCTCGGCCGGCTTCAGGAGAATGACGTCGGGAATCGCGATCTTGCCGATGTCGTGGAGCATGGCGGCGATTTTCAGGGATTCCATGTCCGCGGCGGGGCATTGCATCGTTTCGGCCGTCCGGAGGGCGAAGTTCGTGACATGGGTGGAGTGGATTTCCGTGTAGTGATCGCGCGCCTGGATGGACCCGACGAGGGCCCTGAAGGTGTCGGTGATGTTGTCGTAGAGGCTTTCGTAGAGAATCCGGTTTTCCAGGTTGAGGGAGGCCCTGCGCGTGAGGCTCTGGATGTAATGGAGGTCCTTCTCGGAGAAGGAGACCAGGTTTCTCTTTTTCGACAGGGACAGGATGCCGAAGATCTTGCCCCGGATCGTCAGGGGGACGCACATCATGCAAGACCCTCCCTCGTGGAGGGGCTGGAACAGAAGCGGCTCCTTTCTCTCCACGACCTGCCGATAGAGACTGAGGGTCATGGGGGTGATCTGCTCGGTGACAGGCACCGCGGCACTGCCCAGGGTGATCTTCGGGTGAAACTCCCCGCTCTCCTCGTCGTAGAGGAAGAGGGCGCACCGCTCCCCGTCGGCGATCTTCAGAGCCAGATCCACCATCCCCTGGAAGATGTGGTCGTTGTTTCCGGCCGAGCTCTCGATGGCATCGTAGATATAGCTTCTCTTTGAAAGCTCTCGGACCTTGTCGCTCAGCCGGACGGACTCGGCCCGGTGCCGGAGCTTGTCCTCCGAGAGGATGGTTTTCTCCCGAAGGTAAATCTGGACCTTGTAGAGGAGATCGTCGATGTTGAAAGGTTTCGACAGGAAGTCCACGGCGCCCGTCTGCATGGCCGAGACGGAAAGGCCGATGGAGGGGAAAGCCGTGATCATGATCACGTAGATGTTGGGGTTGATCTCGCGGATCTTGGACAGGAGTTCCATGCCCGTCATGTTGGGCATCTGGACGTCGCTGATGACCAGGTCGTAGAGCCGGGACTTCAGAGCTTTCAGGGCTTCGGCGCCGTCGGAGGCTTCCTCGATGCCGAAATCCCCCGTTTGTTTCAGCGCGTCCACGATCAGGCCCCGGAGGGAGGCGTCATCATCGACGACGAGGATGTTCTTTCTTTCTTTGCCGGTCTCGATCATGAACCCCTTCCGCCGTTGATTCCCGGACCGCGCGGCTGCGGGCACAGCAATCCCCCCGTGAATCGCTCCTTCCGGCAGGGGCCGGGGTGTTTCAGGCGGGAACGCGAATTATTTCGACTTGTTCGTTTTGATCAGAAGGTCCCGTAAACTGTAGGAGATTTTGTCGAAGATCTCCGGTTTTTCTTTCTCTCTGGATATCGAGACGATGTCCGCCTGCGGGTCGATCTTCTGAACCTTCTCCACGGGGTGATTTTGCGCCTTGGCCTTGTTCTGCTTGCTGTAGGCCTTGAGGACGTTGTCCACCTGGTAAGAGGATATGCTCATGGATCTCTCCTGAAGCTGAATACGTCAGCCTTTTCATCGGAATCCGCCCGAAAAAACTTTAGGTCTTTCCCCTCCGGCCGCCGCGGGCCCTTCTTTCGGGGTTTCAACGAAAAGGGTCAAGGATTTTCAATGCATATTTATGGTTGACTATTGTGTTTTTTTTGTTAACATCCGTCTTGATTTTTGACGCTTTTTCCGGTTTCGTCCAAAGAAATCATCCGCGGGATTACCGAAGAAAAGAGGTTTATGAAACGTGTCAAGGTGCTGATTGCTGAAGACAATGACCTGAGCCGCGAAAATCTCGCCGACATGCTCAAGAGTTACGGATACGAGGTGAAGGCTGTCAGCGACGGCAAGCAGGCCATGGACGTCTTCTTGGAGGACAAGTACGACCTGGTCGTCACGGACCTGAAGATGCCCAACGCCGACGGTCTGGAGGTCCTGGCATTCGTCAAGGAGGTGATGCCGGAGAGCATCGTCATCATCATCACCGGTTACGGAACAGTCCACTCGGCCGTGGAGGCCATGCGGCTCGGCGCCTTCGACTACATCACCAAGCCGCTGAAGGACGATCTCGTCAAGCTGACCCTCGAACGGGCGCTCAGTTACGCCAAGCTGAAGGAAGAAAACATCACCCTGAAGGGTCAGCTGAAGCGCAAATACGACTTCGGCAAGATCGTCGGATACAGCGACAGTATGCGGAAGGTCTTCGAGCGGATCGAAAAAGTCGCCGGCACGGACAGCACCGTCATCATCTACGGCGAATCCGGGACGGGCAAGGAGCTCGTGGCCAGGGCGATCCACTTCAACAGCGACCGGAACAGCTACCCCCTCGTGCCCGTCAACTGCGGCGCCATCCCCGAGGAACTCCTGGAGAGCGAGCTCTTCGGCCACGAGAAGGGTGCCTTTACAGGCGCCATCAAGAGCCGGGTGGGCCGTTTCGAACTCGCCCACAGCGGCACCATCTTCCTCGACGAAATCGGGGACATGAGCCCGGCGCTCCAGGTCAAGGTTCTGCGGGTCATCCAGGAGAAGCAGTTCGAGCGCATCGGAGGCGTCAAGACCCTGAACGTGGATGTCCGGATTATCGCCGCGACGAACCAGGATCTCGAACGGGCCGTCCAGGAAAAGCGGTTCCGCGAGGATCTCTTCTACCGGATCAACGTGATCCCCATTTACATTCCGCCCCTTCGCGAACGGAAAATGGATATCCCCGTCCTCATCAACCACTTCATGCGGAAGTTCAACAAGCTGAAGAAAAGAAACGTAAAGGGGCTCACCCAGGAGGCGATGCAGTACATGATGAAGTACCACTGGCCCGGGAATGTGCGGGAGCTGGAAAACCTCATCGAAATGCTCGTCGTCATGAAGGAAGACGGGATGATCGACGTGGCGGATCTGCCGCCCAAGATCCTCGGCGAGGACCCCAGGATGGACGAACCCTCCAATTCCGTTGTGATCCCCGAGGAGGGTGTGAGCTTCAACGAGATGGTGGAGGATTTCGAGAAGGATCTCCTTCTGAAGGCCCTCGAGAAGACGGGGGGTGTGAAGAACCGCGCGGCGAAACTCCTCGACCTGAACCGGACGACCTTCGTGGAGAAACTCAAACGGTACAATATCGGTTGATGACCTGTCGGCCGTCGGGTCGGAGCCGGCCGCGACGGCGAAAAGGCATCGTCTGAAGATCCCCGGCAGCGGTGAGGGCGGCCGGGGATTTCTTTTTGATACCCCGGTGCGATATGCTAAGTGCACTGTTTTCTTTGTTTTTTGACGATATGCACCGCGTCGGCACCGGCCGGTTTTGAGAGGCCGCCTGGTATGCAAATTGCTTCCACTTGCCCGAAGGGGTGAGGATATCCCCAAAGAGCGTAATTTACTGCTTTTTTGAGGGCAAGGAGAAAGATGGGCAGGACGAGAATGTTCCGGAGCGGTCTTATCGGGGCGCTCTTTCTGATCTGCGCCGCCGCCCCGCCTGCCGTTGCCGCCAAAGCCGCTGGTCCCTTTTACAGTTTTCAGGTTGCCGTCTTCCCGTCGGCCCGGGATGCGGAAGCGAAAGTGAGGGCCCTGCAGGGCAAGGGATTCGATGCCTTCTATGTCAAGGTCCTAGTGTCGGGGAAGGTCTGTCACCGTGTCTGTTTGGGACGATACGCCGCGCTCCGGGATGCCCGGCGGGATGCGGAACAGCTCAAGAAACGCGGTGAGTTCGAAAAATATGAAATCCGCAGAATCGAGCGATCGGAAGTTCTCGGCGCGCCGCCCGACCGGGCCGCCAGAGCCCCCGGCGAGACGCTGACGGCAAGGTCGGCTGCACCGGCCGGGGGGAAAACCCTTCCGTTGGAGCCCGGAGCGGCCCCGCCGGAAGGGCCGAAGAGCGAAGAACCGGCCGAACCCGCGAAGAAAACCGGGCAGGAAAAGACGGGAGAGACAGCGCTTGCAGTCGCGCCGGGGAAGGAAGAAGGGCGGGAATCCTCGGAGCCGAAAGAACCCCTTTCATCCCGTGAGAGCGCCGAAATCGACCTGAAGGCCGGGAAACATGTCAAGGCGGCGGACCCATTCGAGGGGATGAATCAAAAGGGCCGGGAGCACGAGAACAACGACGAAGCCGCCCTTCGCGGTCTGGCCGATTCCTACTACTCCCAGGGGGAAAAGGGCAGCCGTGTCGCTGTTGAAAAGGCGATCGAAAACTACGAGAAGCTCCTTGCGGCCTATCCTCGTCACGACGACGGCAATGCCGACGTGCATATCCGGCTGGCCCGCTGCTATCTCGTCCTCAACCGGCACGCGGATTCCTACCGGGAATTTGAAAACGTCTACACGAAGTATCCCGATTCCCCGAGCGTCGCGGAAGCGACGTTTTCCTTGGGGGTCGGCCTCTACCGGCTCGACAAATACCCTCAGGCCATCGAGCGTTTCAAGGAATATCTCCGGAAGAACCCCGGCGGGGAATATGCGAAGCACTCCTTCTTCTGGATCGCCGGCTCCTACAGTCAGCTCAAGGATATGGACCAGGCCGAGATCTGGTACCGCGACGGCCTCCGGCGTTTTCCCGACCGGAGCGATCTTTCGAAGGATGTTCTGATCCACCTCGGGATGCATTTCTTTCGAAACCATCAGTTCCGCGACGCCGCGGACACTTATTTTCGATACATCAATCTCTATCCCGACGGCCCCTTCCAGAAAGAGGCCCTCTTCATGGTCGGACGCTCCCTGACGGAAATCGAGCAGCACCCGGCGGCACTCAGGGTCTTCAGCATGCTGATCGAGAAGTACCCCGAGAGCAAGGAGGCACAGGAGTGCGCCATGGTCATGGCCAATATCGCCGTCCGGAAGCCGGACCTCAAATTTCCTGTGGCCATGCTGGGCGCCGAGAACGTGAGGGATCCCGTCGGCACCTACAACGATCTGCTCGGCAAGTCGCCTCAGCCCGACATGGAAGAGGTACTTCTCTTTCAGAAGGGGTACGCCCTGGTACAGCAGGGCCGTCACAGGGAGGCCTTCGACACCTTCGATGCCATCATGCAGAAGTTCCCGAAAGGCAAGTTCCGGCCGGCGACGGTGGAGAACCTGCGGAAGAACGCCGAGATCCTGGTGGACCGTTACTACGTCCAGGGCGACCACCTGGCCGTTTCGGATCTCTACTTCCGCGTGTACGCAAACAGCATTCCGAAGGGTTACGATTTCGGAACGGGTTTCAAGATGGCCGAGAGCCTCAAGCGGGTCGGCCTCTACGCCCAGGCCGTTCCGTTATTCAACGATCTCGTGAAGCGTTCCGAAAAAAAGCTGCAGCCGAGCCTCTGGGTGTCTCTCGCGGAGATCCAGTATCACCAGGGCCGGTACGAGGAGGCCGAGACGACGATCCATTCGGTGTACAAGAAATTCCCCGGAACGGAACCCGGAGAGCGACTGAGGGCGCAAAGGCTCCTGGCCGACCTTTATGCCCGGAAGGGCCTGAAGGAAAAGGCCGTCCAGCTTTACGGAGAAGTGGCGAAATCCGACCGGGTCCCGGAAGACCCCGCTCTGTTCTACCGGAACTACGGCCACGTCCTGAAAGATGCGAAGGCCTGCCCCTCTGCCGTGGAATGCTACCAGTCGGCCATCAAGCATTACGGGGAGGATCGCGAGAAGTACCCCGTCGAGGTGGCCTCGGAATCCTACAGGGGCCTCGGGGACTGCCTGATGGGAGAGGGGAAGTACCAGCAGGCCCTCTCGGCGTATCGTAAATCGCTGGAGATCGACCCCGACGGGAAACAGAGCCTGTGGATCCTGTACCGGATGGGGAAGGCGCACCTGGCGTTGAACGACGAGCCTTCGGCGAACCGGTTTTTTTCCGAGTTGAAGCTCAAGGGCGGGGAGGCGTTCTGGACCGGCCTTGCCGATTATTCCGTTCTGGATCACCGGTGGACGGAGAATTACAGGAGACATGCGCAACGACCATAGCCCCGCGACAGGGGATGCACGATTGAACAACGTCACGACGCTGAAGAGGTCCTTCGATGATTTCAACGAGGTGACCCGGAAGCTCCAGGAGGCCTTCGCAAGCCTGGAACTCAAGTTTGAAGGGATCAACCGCGAGCTTGAGGATAAGAACGTCCGGCTCGAGAAAGCCGTCGAGGAGAAGGAGCGTGTCGGGAACCACCTGCAGAGGATTCTGGAGAGCCTGACGACAGGAGTCCTCGTTGCGGACCGCGACGGAAAAATCACCATGATGAACCCCGCAGCGGAACACTTTTTCGGTGTGACCCGGAAGGAGATGTCGGGGAGACCCGCGACGCAGCTGCTGCAGGGGATGCCGTCGAAGGTCGCGCGCCCGGGGGGTCGAAAGGCTGCGATCGGCGGGGCCGGGCGGAAGACGCGGGTGCGGGGAAAGACGATCGAGGTCACGGACGCCGCGGTCCGGGCGGCGAATGGAGACGTCATCGGGTCCGTCTATATTCTCCGGGATGTCACGACCGTGGAAAAGCTCGAGGAGATGACCAAGCGGGCCGAGAAGCTCGCCGCGATGGAAGAGCTGGCGGCAAACGTCGCCCATGAGATCCGCAACCCCCTGGGTTCGATCGAACTCTTCGCCTCTCTCCTGATGAAGGATCTCCGGGACGGCAGGAATCGCGAGAGGGCATCCCAGATTATCGCCGCCGTCCGTAACGTGGACAACAAGATTTCCAATCTCCTGCTCTTCACGAAGAAAAGGGAGCCCCTGATGAAAGAGGTGGACCTGCATGCCGTTCTCGGAGAGGTCATCTCTTTCTGCGAGGAGATCATTGCCCACGAGGGTGTCGCCCTGCGCGTGAGGTACGCCCGGGGAGAAGCACGCGTTCAGGGGGACGGGGAGATGCTGAAGCAGGTTTTCCTGAACATCATCCTCAACGCTTTTCAGGCCATGCCCCGGGGGGGCGTACTCGAGATCGAGACCCGGCTCGCCGGTCCGGGGGAACTCCACGCCGTCGACTGTCCCTTCGTGGACGTCCGTATTTCCGACACCGGTGTCGGTATCCCCGCGGAGCATCTCGCCAAGATCTTCGATCCCTTCTTCAGCACGAGGGAAAAGGGATCGGGCCTGGGGCTTGCCATCGTCCACAGCATCATCGATATGCACGGCGGGGCCATTGACGTGGAGACCCGGAAGGGCGGAGGGACCCTCTTCAGCATCATGCTCCCCCTCACGGTGCCGGTGAGGCGGGCCGATGCTTCCGGGCGGGCCCGGGCCGGGCAACGAAAGCAACCAGCGCCGATGAGAGGTTGAACAGAGTCCATGCCGGTGAATCCCATTTTAGTCGTTGATGATGATCCTTCCATGCGGATGGCCCTTTCGGAATCCCTCATGAGCTGCGGTCACGCCGTGGAGACGGCCGGCGACGGCATGGATGCCCTGAAGAAGTTCCGCAAGGGCGGCTTTGAAATGGTGATCACCGACATCCGCATGCCCAAAATGAGCGGCATAGATGTCCTGAAAAGCGTGAAGGCCGTCTCTCCCGAAACGCCGGTCATCGTCATCACGGCCTACGGGACCGTCAACACCGCCGTGGAGGCCATGAAGGAAGGCGCCGCGGACTTCATCATGAAGCCCTTTTCGCTGGATGACCTGGAACTGGTCGTGAAAAACGTCCTCGACGCCCGTGCACCCGCGGAGCAGGAATCCACGGCGCACCCTGCGGGGGAGCGGGAGATCCTCACGAGGGACGCCAGGATGCAGTCCGTCCTGGAGCTTCTGAAAAGCGTCGCCAAGAGCCGTGCCGGCGTTCTCATCCAGGGGGACAGCGGCACGGGCAAGGAGCTGATCGCGCGATACATTCACCGGATGAGCTCCCGACGCAACCGCCCTTTCGTGGCGGTCAACTGTGCGGCCATACCGGCCCATCTGCTCGAAAGCGAGATGTTCGGATATGAAAAGGGAGCTTTCACGGGCGCCGCGCAGAGGCGCGCGGGGAAGTTCGAACTGGCCGACGGGGGAACCCTTCTTCTCGATGAGATCAGCGAAATGGATCTGCAGCTCCAGGCGAAGCTCCTCCGGGCGATCCAGGAATCGGAAATCGACCGACTCGGCGGGAAGGCCCCCGTTCCCGTCGATGTGCGGATCATCGCGACGACCAATGCCGATCTGAAGAAACGGATTGCCGAGAAGACGTTCCGGGAGGACCTCTTCTATCGCCTCAATGTGATCCCCGTCAAGATACCGCCGCTGCGCGACCGCAGGGGTGACATCCTCTACCTGGCGGACTGTTTCCTCGGGAAGTTCAGCGAGACGGCCGGCAGGCCGAAACCCCGGCTCGCCGAAGAGAGCAAAGCCCTCCTTGAAAAGCATTCCTGGCCGGGGAATGTCCGGGAACTGGAAAACGTCATCGAGAGGGCCGTCCTCGTCTGCAAGGGCGATCAGGTTCTCCCCGTCCACCTGTTCATGGAGGAGACCGACGGGGAACCGGCGCCGATGGACGCCCCGGCAGGGTTCACGGGGGCACCCCGCGACGGCGCAGCCCCGACGCTCCGGGAAATGGAAAAAACCCTCATCTTCGACACGCTCAAAAAAGTGAAGGGCAACAAAACGAGGGCCTCCCAGCTCCTCGGGATCTCCGTCCGCACCATGCGAAACAAGCTCAACGAGTACAGGCTCGATGTCGCGGAAAGCGACTCTTCCCCCCCCTAACCGCCCTTTTTTTATTACGATTTTATTGGCACATGCTTTGCAACGCATCAGGAAAGCGGCCTGAGCCGTGAGAGCACCTCAGTGGCCCGGCCGCGGCGGTGAAGGGAAGATAGTTTTTCAACTGTTTGAGATCACTTATATTTTATCGGGAGGCCCTTCAGGGGAATTCGGGATGAAAGTTCTTTTCGGAAAGACCTTTGATCTGCTGTCCGACATGCTTGATCTGCATGCCAGGAGGCATAAAGTTCTCACCTCCAATATCGTCAATATCGACACCCCGAACTACGAACCCAAGGATCTTGATTTCGATAAGGCGCTCCAGGGGGCCTCTGCCTCCAGGCTGGCCATGAAAGGGACCGACCGGAGGCATCTCCGTACAGCCGCTCCGGGCCAGGACTTCAGCGTCGTCACGACGGGCCGGAGAGTATCCCTCGACAAGGAAATGGTGAACCTGGCGGAGAATCACCTCATGTACAACACCGCGGTGGAACTTCTCGCCCGGAAGTTCAAGAGTCTCAACACGGTCCTCAAGGAGGTGAAGTGATGGATTTCTTCACGTCATTCAGAATCTGCGGTTCGGGACTCGAGGCGCAGAGAGCCAAGATGGACGTCGTGGTGTCCAACCTGGCGAACGTCAACACCACGAAGACCCCCGAAGGGGGGCCCTACAAGCGCAAGGTGATCGTTCTCTCGACCGAGGCTCTCAGCGAAGGCTTTGAGTCCAAGCTGAGAGACGCCCTGAAAAAAGTCCAGGTGGAGGGCATCGTGGAGGACCCCGACGGCCTGAGGCAGGTCTACGAACCGAATCATCCGCACGCCAACGAGCAGGGGTTCGTGGCGTACCCGAATGTCAACGTCGTCTCCGAAATGGCGGACATGATCACGGCCAACCGCGCCTACGAGGCCTCCGTCACGGCCTTTGATGCCACCAAGAACATGGCCATCAAGACGCTCGACATCGGGAAATAAATGGCAAGTCGTTCAGGCCCGGACAAAAAAGAATCCACAGGGAGGTCATGAACCATGAAGCCCACAGCCGTTCAGGGCGAATGGATCGCCCCCGCATCAACCCTTAAAAAGCCCGCGGGTGACCCGGCGGTTTCCAGGGAATCCTTCGGAAAGGCCCTCACGGATGCGATCAAGGATGTGAACCGGCTTCAGCTCGAGGCCGACCAGGCGATCCGAAACCTCGAGGTCGGAAAGACGGGAAGTCTCCACGAGGCGATGATCGCGCTCGAAAAGGCCGACGTTTCCTTCCGGGCCATGATGCAGGTCCGCAACAAGATCCTCGAGGCCTACCAGGAGATCATGAGGATGCAGGTCTAACGGACCGCCGACGGGATGAAAAACCGCCTCTCGCGGCAGCCGGTGAGGAAGTCCGGAGACGGTAAGGAACGCAGGTTCGCCGGAGAAAGAAAATCAATCATCCATGAATTCCCCGACTCAAACGCTATCGCAGATCACGAAAGGATTTGCGTCGCTTCCAGCCGCCCGGAAACTCACGATCCTGGTCGCCGCCGCGCTGACGCTTCTTTCCATCGGTCTCGTGGTCTACCTGACCGGCCAGCCGGAGTACCGGGTCCTTTTCTCCAACCTGACCAGCGAGGACGCCGGCATGATCGTCGGGAAGCTCAGTGAAAAGAAGATTCCCTACAGACTCTCCCCCGCAGGCGACACGATCTCCATACCCGCCGAGAAGGTGTCCGAGGTGCGGCTCGATCTTGCCGCCTCGGGGCTTCCGAAGGGGGGCGGCGTCGGGTTCGAGATCTTCGACGCCAAGAACCTGGGGGTGACGGAATTCGTCCAGCAGCTCAATTACCAGCGGGCCCTCCAGGGCGAACTCTCCAGAACCATCAACAGCCTCGACGAGATCCAGTCGAGCCGGGTCCACATCGTCATCCCGAAAAAAGCCCTCTTCGCGGAGGACCAGAGGAAACCCACGGCCTCGGTCATCCTCAAGCTCAAATCCGGAAGGGCGCTGCAGGAGCCGCAGATCCAGGGCATCGCGCACCTCGTGGCCAGCAGCATCGAGGGGCTCAATCCTCGGGACGTCATGATCGTCGATGGGAGCGGCAAGGTGCTTTCGAAAGTGACGGATTCCTCCGACCTGTCGAAGATGTCGAATGCGCAGATCGACTACAAGCGAAACATCGAAAAGGATCTCGCCGCGCGGATCCAGACCATGCTGGAAAAGGTCGTGGGTGAGGGGAAGGCCGTGGCGCGGATCAACGCGGACCTCGATTTCAAGATCATGGAAAAGACCGAGGAACTCTTTGACGCCGAGGAACCGGTCGTCCGCAGCATGCAGCGCGCCACCGAAAAGGCGACGGCACCCTCCTTCGGCGGTGAGAGCACCGTCATGCCGCCGACCAAACCCGGCGCCGCCGTCGCCCGGAACCAGTCGAGCAGGGAGAAATCCGATGAGACCGTCAACTATGAGATCAGCAAGACCGTGAACAAGACGGTCATGCCCGTCGGTGACATCCGGAAGCTTTCCATCGCCGTGCTGGTCGACGGCATTTACGTCAAGAACGACAAAGGCGTGGAGGAGTATCAGGCGCGGTCGGACAAGGAAATGGCGGCCCTGGATGACCTCGTCAAGAAGGCCGCCGGCTTCGATGTGAAAAGGGGTGATCAGGTGGTCGTGACCAATGTCCCCTTCAAGAAGGTCGACGCGGACACGGCGGGCTTCACCGAAAAGTCATGGATGGACCGGTTCGTCGTCTTCCTGCCGATCATCCGGCAGATCGTCCTCGCGGCGGTGATCCTGCTCATTGTGTTCGTCGTTGCGAGGCCGGTGGTCAAGATGCTCGCCGCCAAGGGCCGGGAGCAGGAGGTGTCGATCCATGCCTACCCGTCGGGAGCGGCGGGTGAACTGAGGGGCCAGCCGTCACTCGCCTCCCTGGGACCGGGTGAACAGAAGAACCTCACGGAAGCCGACGTGGTCCGGCAGATGGCCGGTTCCGACGCGAGAAAGTTCGCGGAGCTGCTGAGGGAATGGATAAAATAAAAAGGGCAAATGGCTTAAGGCTTAGGGCTTGGGGCTTGGGGCTTGGGTAATCATCCCGGTTCAATGGACCTTTAGTCTTTCACCTTATGCCATGTGCCTTTTGCCTGAAGCCCGTTTTGATATGACCAACGAAGAAAAAGCCGCCATCCTGCTCCTGCTTCTGGACGAGGAAACCGCCGCCCAGGTGATGAAAAACATGAAGAAGGCGGAGGTCCGCCGCATCGGAAAGCACATGAATCGCATCACGAGTATTTCCGCCAAGGACGCCCAGGCCGTGGCCCGGGAGTTCTGCGACCTCGTCAAGGACAAGGGCAGGGTTTTCTCCGTCGGGGTCAACCAGGCAAGAAACATCGTCATGAAAGCCCTGGGCCCGGAAAACGCCGGCGGCCTGCTGAACGAGATGAAGGCCGGTGACGATCCCCTCGACGACATCCCCGCCTTTGAAAAACTCCTGGACATGGATACGAAGCTTCTGGCCGATATCGTGCGGTCGGAATACCCCCAGACGGTCGCGCTGATCCTGGCGCAGCTGAAGCCCGACCGGGCCGCCGACGTTCTTGATCAGCTTCCGCCCGAAACCCAGATCGAGGTGGTCCGGCGCATGGCCAACCTGAAGAGTGTCCCGCGGGACGTGATTGAGGAGGTCGCGAAGACGATCGAGACGGAGATCGTCGCGGGCCCGTCGGGGGAAAGGGAAGTGGGCGGCATCCGCCGGATGGCGGAGATCCTGAAGAATATGAAGCGGGACAGTGAAGATGCCATCATCAACGCCATTGACGGCACGGACCCCGACCTGGCGTCCGAGATCCGGAGCATGATGTTCACCTTTGACGATCTCCTGCAGGTGGATGACCGGGGGATGCAGGAGCTCCTGAAGGAGTTGAGCAGCGAGGATCTTGCGCGGGCCCTGAAAATCGTCGATGAGGAGGCCCGCGCAAAGGTGTACCGCAACATGTCGAAGCGAGGCGCGGAGATGATCCGGGAGGAGATCGAAATGATGCCCCCGACGAGGCTCTCCGATGTCGAAAAAAGCCAGCAGGTCATCCTCGAGATCGCAAAGAGACTCGAAGTCGAAGGCCGACTCCTCATTATGCGCAGAGACGAGGACCACTTTGTCTAAGAGGGTCATCAAGTCCAAGAACATTGAATTCGGCGCCAAAGTGCTGAAATCCGCGGAAACCGGGCCGCCGCAGTTCATCCGGAGCGATTTTCCCCGTGAGCAGGCGTTGCCGGGCCTGCTGCAGAAAGGGAAGACCCGGCTGGACGACCAACGGGCCGAGACGGAAAAAAAGATCAAGGCCGTCCGGTCCGATGCCTATGAGAAAGGGCTCGCCGACGGGCGCGCGAGGGAACGACGGGAACTCTCGGAGGCCGTCCAGACCGCCGTATCCCTGATTCTGGAACTGGAGCATATCCGGCGGGACACGCTTGAGAGGATGGAGGCGAGGATTCTCGATCTCGCCTTTTCGATTGCCGCCAAGGTGATTCACCGGGAAGTGAGGACCCATCCCGATGTCGTCGTCGGCGTGCTCAAAGCGGCCATCCGGCACCTCACCGACCGGGACGGGATCCGGATCCATGTGAACCCGAAAGATCACGAATACCTCCTGAACCTCAACACCGAGGCCCTGAAGGAGATCGAAGGCCTGCGGAGTGCCGTTTTTGTCCGGGACGAGGGGATCCAGAGAGGAGGGACGCTTATTGAGACCGCCTTCGGCGAGGTGGACGCGAGGCTCGAAGAGCAATTGGGCGAGATCGGCAAGGCCTTTGTGCAGGGCAGCCTCGCTGAAGACGAAGGAATGTAAATCGACCATGAGAGACCATCATGGTGTTGCGAAAACATACCCGGGTGAATTCGACTTCACGCGTTACTACAGGAGCCTGGGTCGCGTCGACCCGATCCGGGTGAACGGAAAAGTGACCGAGGTCATCGGGTTGATGGTGGAAGGCCGCGGGCCGGCCACGTTCGTGGGAGAGATGTGTCATATCGACGCCGGCGGGGGGGATGGCAAGACCCTGAGGGCCGAGGTGGTGGGTTTCCGGAAGGGTCACGTGCTGCTCATGCCCCTCGACGACATGAAGGGGATCGGCCCGGGGTGCCGGATCATTTCGCTCGGCAAAAGGGCCGTCGTCAGGGTCGGCCGGGATCTCCTCGGTCGTGTCCTGGACGGCATCGGCAACCCCATCGACGACGCGGGACCCCTCCAGTGGGAGGACGAATACCCCCTGTACGCGGAGCCGATCAACCCCCTCAAGAGGGGACGGATATCGGAGGTCATGGATCTCGGCATTCGATCCGTCAATGCCGTTCTTTCCTGCGGCAAGGGGCAGAAGATGGGTATTTTTTCCGGCTCCGGCGTCGGGAAGAGCATCCTGCTCGGCATGATCGCGCGGTACACGCGGGCCGATGTGAACGTCATCGCCCTCATCGGGGAACGGGGACGGGAGGTCCGGGAGTTCATCGAGAAAAATCTCAGCAAGGAGGGGCTGGCCCGTTCCGTCGTTGTCGTGGCCACCTCCGACCGGCATCCCCTGATCCGGATGAGAGCCGCCTACATGGCGACGGCCATCGCCGAGTATTTCAGGGACCAGGGAAAGGACGTCCTGCTGATGGTCGATTCCCTCACGAGGTTCGCCATGGCGCAGAGGGAGGTGGGCCTCTCCGTGGGGGAACCGCCGGCCACGAAGGGTTACACGCCGTCCGTTTTCAGCCTGATGCCGAAGCTCCTGGAACGGGTCGGGACCGTCGAGGGAAGAGGCAGCATCACCGGCCTCTACAATGTCCTGGTCGAGGGGGATGATTTCAACGAACCCATATCCGACGCCGCCCGATCCATTCTCGACGGGCACCTGATGCTCTCGCGGGTCCTCGCGTCGAGGAACCACTATCCGGCGGTGGACATCCTGGACAGTGTGAGCCGTGTCATGATCGACATCGTAGATGAGGAACAGCGCAGGAAAGCCCATGAAGTGGTCAACATCATGGCCACTTACAAAAAGGCGGAGGACCTCATCAATATCGGCGCCTATGTGGAAGGCAGCAACCCCGAGATCGATCATGCCATCCGGATGATCGACCGGATCAACCGGTTTCTCCGTCAGGATATCGGCGAGCGGGTGAATTTCGAAGAAAGCCGGCGTGCGCTTCTCGCGCTGAGCGACGGAGACGCGGTCCCGAAAACCAACGGCGGGTTCCCGTCGGCGGAGAAAACCTCCGGGGAGGGGGTCCTGCCGGAAAGAGAGACGCCGTAGCTGAGGAACGCCCATGTTTCGGTTCAACCTGGAAACCCTGTTGAAGTACCGTACCATGATCGAGGAGAAGGCAGTGCTGGAGTTCTCCGAGAAGGTCCGGATCCTGGAGAAGGAAAAAGGGGTTCTGGAGGGCATCAGCCGTCAGCGAGGGACCATCATGCTGCAGTTCCTGGAGAGTCAGGGCGGCGATTTGAGCGCAGCCGATATCTCGACCTTTGTTTCCTATCTCCATGAACTGAAACGGAAAGAGCAGGAGCAGGAGGCCGTCGTCCGCCGGTCCGCGGCGGAAGTCGAGCAGAAACGCAAGGCCCTTGTCGAAGCGATGAAAAAAAGAAAAGTCATGGAAACGCTCAGGGATAAAAGGTATCAGGCTTACCGGGCGGATCAGGGGTTGAGGGAATTCAAAGAACTGGATGAGATGGGGGTCATCGGTCATGGGAGAAAAAGGTCACGTGAAGAAATGGATCGTCGGTCTTGAGATCCTCCTCGTGGTGTTTGTCGCCGTGAAGATCCTCGCCCTGGCGGGTGTCTTCCATCCGGCGGGATCCGCCGACCCCGCATTTCTGAACGCCGGCCGGGCGATGGCCGAGCCCGTCGCGGCTCCGGGCGGATCCGCTGCGAGAGATGAGGCGGTCGATCCCCTGACCGGGGAGCGCCGACTCCTTTCCGCCCTTCAGGAACGGGAGCGCCAGCTGGTTCTCCGGGAGACCGCGTTGAAAGAAGAGGAAAAGAGGTTGATGAGCCTCCGCCAGGAGGTATCGCTCAAGATCGAGACGCTCAAGGGACTCGAAGAGAAACTGGCGGGGATTCTGGAGAATACGAAAGCATTCGAAGACAAGCGCTACAAGGACCTCGCGAGCGTTTATGAATCCACGCCGCCGGCACAGGCCGGACCGATGCTGGAAAAACTCGACAGGAGGACGGCGGCCGGCATCATCATGAACATGAAGAGCAAGAAGGCCGGCGCCCTCTGGGGTCACATCAGCCCGCAGAAAGCCGCCGAGATTACGCGGGAGATCACGCAGGCGTCTAACACAAAGGGAGAATAGAGCCCTACAGAATACCTTCTTCATCACACCTCCTTCTCCTTCGGGCCCTGCGAAATGTCGCAGGGCCCTTTTTGTGCTCCCATAGAGCGACCAAGCAGGATGCCGTATCGCGGAATGAGGCATGTTTTCAATCACAGCTTCAACCGCGCGTATCGTTTCATTCTCATCTTCCGTGCTTCCGATCTTCCGACTTTCCAGTCTCTTCCCGCCGGGTATTTTTTTTACATGACCCTCTCACGGGGATAGGCAACTTTTTCCTTTTTCGAAAGGACCGTGCCGCCGGCCAGGTTGTATGTATCGGATATCACAAGTAAAATTTTCTGGCGGAGGGATGGCACAGGCGTTGCTCCTCCCTGAAGTCAAAACGTTTGAGGTATGCCATGAACCCAATGGTGACGCCTTTCATATTGAAACAGGGAGAAGCCCTCCTCCAGCCGGGTGTGCAGGATGGGGTCGCCGGCGTAGACCGGAGAGGCTCGCGACGCAATCGGGGGAGCGCCGCCGGGCCGGATGAACCGTCGGCCTTTGCCGATATCCTTTCAGGGACGCTGGCGAAAACGAGCGGGCGCGAAACGTTCAGGAGAGAGAAGAATGAAGCCTTTTTCCGGGTGAAGGCGCAGGTTCAGGGCAAAGCGACGAACTCAGCGGGTACAGGCAAGACTAGAAGCCGGGCCGGGCTCGAAGGACCGGTGACATCCCGGACGACGGCCGAAGCGAAAACGGCATCCCGTAAGATGGGCGCTTTCGTGAAGGCGGCGAAAGCCGCAGGACCGGAAGGGACGCCCCGCGAAGGATCTGCGGAAGCTCCGAAAGCCGTGGGGACGGAACCCGGCATTTCCCGGGCCGGCGCGCCGTCGCTGAAAGGCGGGAAGGCGTTTGAGAACGCCGTCAGGGCGGCAACGGGCCTGTCGGAGCGGGCATCGGCGTCGCCGACGCAGGCAGGCAAAGAGACTGCTGTCGGGTCCCGAAACACCCGTCCCCGGACCGGCGCGCCGTCGCCGAAAAACGGGGGGACGTTTGAGAACGCGGCCAGGGCGGCAGCGGGCCTGTCGGAGCAGGCATCGGCGTCGTCGACGGAAACAGGCAAAGAGGCTGCTAACGGGTCCCGGAAGGCCCGGCTCCACAGGGGTTCCCTCAAAACCGCCGGCAGGGAGGAAAAGACGGCCCGGAAGCTGGATGCGTCGGAGGTTCTCCTGAACCGCGCACAGGGCCTCAAGTCGCCGAAGTCGTCTCTGGCCGGTGTTTCCGAATTCACTTCGCTGAAAGGAAAACCGGAAAAAACGGTCCCGCACACAAAGGGCTCCAATAAGCAAGAAGCAGGAGAATCCCGGGGACAGAAGAAAACCGAGACCGTCCGTGCCGACACACCCCGATCCGAGACGGCGAATATCAAAGACAGGGCTGAAAGCGCAAAAGCCGCCGTCGCCGAGGGCAGGTCACCGGCGCAAGACGGGGTGAATCGTCCGGAGGACCGTTTCGCGAATATTCTTCACGCCAGGGGTGAATCCATATCCGACCGGGTCCCGGAAAACCAGGGACCGCTGAGGCCCCGGGTTATCATCCCCCAGATCGTGGAGGGGGCCGGCCGGCTTCTTCGCAACGGGTCCGGCCGCATGGTCATGACCCTCCATCCTCCTCAACTCGGGACCATCGACATGGACATCCGGGTCCGGGACAACAGGGTCAGCATGCTGATGCTGGCGGATAATCATGAAGTCAAGCAGGTGCTCGAATCCAGTCTCACACAGCTCCGAAACGCCCTGAGCGAGCAGGGGTTCCAGGTCGACCGGGTGGACGTCCTCGTGCAGGACCGGTCCGGCAATGAGTTCGCGGGTCTGCTGCATGAGCACGGCTCCTCCCCGGAAGGCCGTGGCCGGGCCGCCGGCGGCGGCGGGAGCCCCCGGGGAGCGGAAACAGAACCCGGTGATGCGCGGCGAGGCGTGGACGCCGGAGAATCGAGGCTGATCAACGTTTTTGCATGATAAAAGATTTTGAGAGAAAGGATTGAAAAATGGCAGGAATGTGGATCGATGACACAACGAGTGTGAGGGGCGGCCAAAGCGCTGCGTCGACCACCGGCCGGGTCATGGGCAAGGAGGAGTTTCTGAAGATGCTCGTTGCCCAGCTCAAAAACCAGAATCCCCTGAACCCCCTCGACGGAACGGAGTTCACGGCGCAACTGGCGCAGTTCTCGAGTCTCGAGCAGCTGCAGAACGTCTACGCCGAGTTGAAGGCCCTCAGCCAGAGGCAGGCATCCCTGAACAACAGCCAGCTCCTCGGCCTCATCGGACGGGAGGTCACCCTGAAAGGCAACACCTTCACGGCGAGCGGCGCGCCCGTAGATCTGTCGTATAACCTCGCGCAGAATGCCAACCGCGTCTGGGTCCAGATCTACGACGAGCAGGGAGGTCTCGTGGACACCGTCACGTCATCGAACCAGGAGGCGGGCGCGAACGCCGTCACCTGGCAGAACGCAAGAGGTCTCGCGGGGAACTTCACCTACGAGGTGACGGCGGTGGACCCGTCGGGTAACGCCGTTTCCGTTTTCGGGACCACGCGGGGCGTCGTCACCGGCGTCAGCTACCGCGAGGACAGGCCCTGTCTGATCGTCGACGGGAAAGAGATCCCCGTATCGGACGTGCTCTCCGTCGTCAGGCCGGAAAGCGGTTAACAGCTCAAATTCACAGGGAGGTTATGGAAAATGGGAAGCGCAATGTGGATTGCCATTACCGGACTGAATGCCACATCGAGACATCTGGATGTCATCGGCAATAACGTGACCAACGCAAACACGATGGGGTACAAGGCCGGCGCGATGTATTTTGCAAACGTTTTGAGTCAGAGCCTGTCGACCGGTTCCGGCTCAGGCAGCGCCGAGGTCGGCCAGGGGGTCATGATCGCCGAGGTGGCGACACAGTTCACCCAGGGCGCCCTCGAGTCAACGGGCAACAGCCTGGACATGGCCATCGACGGTGAGGGGTTCTTCATCGTCGAGGACGCCGAGAATTCAAGGTTCTACACGAGAGCGGGGGCCTTCCATGTCGACAAGGACGGCTACATCATCGATACCAACGCCTATCGCGTTCAGGGATACGACTACTTCAGCGCCACACCGAACGTCATCGGCGACATCAACGTCCGGAACGCCCATTCCGAGCCCAACGCGACGACGGAAATCCGCACCGGCATGAACCTCAACGCCAATACCGCGACCGGCGGGGTCTTCGTCTCCTCGCTCACCGTTTACGACAGCCTCGGAGCCCAGCACAGCCTTTCGATCACCTTCACCAAAAACGCCACCGCCGGAACGTGGGATTTCGAAGCTGATCTGGACGGTGTGGCCGCCACGGATCAATCGGCAGACCAGCTGGTCTTTGATGCCGATGGGGCTCTCACAAGCCCGGCGGCCGACGTCACCTTCACCTTCGCGGCGCCTGCCAACGGGGCCGACATCGGGGCGAGCGGCGTCATCACCTGGAATATCGCGGGCTCAACCGCGGAGGTCGTGACGGGCTACGCAAGCAACTCCGTGGTCCGGTCCATCCACGCCGACGGCTACCCCCCCGGCTCCCTGCGCAGCGTCTCCATCGGAAAGGACGGGACCGTGAGCGGCTTTTTCACCAACGCCCAGACGGTCTATCTCGGCAGGGTGATGCTCGCCAGCTTCGCCAACCCCTGGGGGCTGGACAAAATAGGGAATAATCTCTTTGCCGAAAGCGTCCTCTCCGGCCAGGCCGTGATCAACGCGCCCACAACGGAGGGGCTGGGCAGCTTGCTTTCGAACTCCCTCGAGCAGTCGAATACCGATCTCGGCAAGGAATTCGTCAACATGATCACGGCCCAGAGGGCCTATCAGGCCTGCACCAAGGTCGTCACAACGGCGGACCAGATGCTCGAGGTGCTCATGAACATCAAACGGTAAAAGAGGTACGGCACCGGCAGACCCCCCTGTCTGCCGGTGCGGACGTCAAATTTATGACAAAAACATCACCCCGCCGGCTCACGCTGCGGCGGGGGTGACCTTCCCGATAAATCTGCAGGCCCGCGGGGTGACGGGCCGGGACCCGCACCCCGCAGGGGCTCACTGATTCCTTTGCAACGGGACGGCCGCCGGTCTTCCTGCCGGACGGCCGTTGCCCGATACCCGCCATTTTTAATCTCACCCGATTGGTATAGAAATTGCTGAAACGAGATGTGTCTTCCCGTGTCCGCAAAAGGGTGAAACGATTCATTCCATGTGACTAAAATAATTAGATTTTCAGATAAAAGAGCATTCCGATGAGGAGATTTCATGGCGAAAGAGAAGGAAAACGACGCTCAGGCCGCTGAAAGTGCGGCCGAGGATAGAGGCAAGAAAAAGAGGTCTTATCGGAAGTGGGTTTTCATGGGTGTTCTTCTCGTGATTATCCTGGCGGGAGGCGCCCTGGGCGGAAAGTACTACCTGGACCGGCAGAAGGCGGAGACGGCGGCGGCACAGAAGAGTGCAAGCGACGGAACGCTCTGGGCGATGGACGCCTTCGTCGTCAACCTGACGGACAACGCAGGCGAACGATACCTGAAGGCGGCCATACAGCTTGAACTCTCCGACCCGGATCTCCTTCCGGTGGTGAAAGAGATAAAGCCCAAGCTGCGGGACGCGGTCATCGGGATCCTGACATCGAAGGCCGTGAAGGACGTCTCCACGACGGAGGGGAAGCAGCGCCTCAAAGAGGAAATCTCCTACCGTTTGAACAGTTACCTGAGCAAGGGAAAAATCCTTCAGGTCTACTTCACGGAATTCGTTATCCAGTAGGACAGACGAAAAAGCATGTCGAACATTCTGTCTCAGGAAGAGGTGAATGTCCTCCTCAAAGGGATATCGGTCGGCGATATCGACACGTTGGGGCAAGCGCCGAAGGAGCCCTACGCTGTTGTCCCCTATGACCTGGTCAACCGGGACAAGATCTTCCACAGCCGGCTGCCGGGTCTCGAGATGGCGGCCGAGCGTTTTGCCCGGATCTTCCGCATCAGTCTTTCCGTGTTGCTCCGGGAGGGTGTCCAGATCAATGTCCTCTCCGTGGAGTCGACCAAATTCGGCGAGTTTCTGAAGACCCACACCGTGCCCACCAGCCTGAACATTTTCCGCATCGACCCGCTCAGGGGATCGGCCCTTTTCGTCCTGGAGTCCAGGGTGGTTTTCACCTTCGTGGACATCCTCTTCGGGGGAAAGGGAGGATCCACCTACCAGGTGGAAGGCCGGGAGTTCACGGCCATCGAAAGCGGGATCATTCGCAAGATCGTCCTGGGCGCCCTCGGGGACCTCGAAAAGGCCCTGAAGGACGTCCTGAACGTCAAGGTGGTCTACCAGCGCCCCGAGTTCAACCCGCAGTTCGCCCAGATCGTGTCGCCGTCGGATGCGGTCTTCGTCGTCCATTACGAGATCGAGATGGAATGCGCCACCGGAGCCCTGTTCCTCTGTATTCCCCATGCTGTTCTGGAGCCCGTACGCGAAAAGCTCCAGACGGGCTTTCAGGGGAATCATCTCGAGATCGACCGCGAGTGGGCCCGGCGGCTCCGGGGCGGCCTCATGGCCTCCCGGGTCGAGCTCGTGGCGGAGCTGGGAAAGGCGGAGATCAGCATGAAGGACGTGCTGGGACTCAAGAAAGGGGACGTGGTCCTCCTGGATCGTTTCCGTACGGACTGCCTGGATATCCTCGTGGAGGGCATCCTCAAGTTTCACGGCCATCCGGGGGTTTTCAGAGGAAACAACGCCGTACAGGTTTCGGATACCCTGTCGGGAAGAGAGGTTCATCATGATGGAGCAGAGTGATTTCAAGGAGAAGAAAAGCGGCATGCCGGCAGACCTCGAAGGGAAGCCCGAGGCGAGACTCCGCGCGGCGGCCGAGTTGAATGACGACCCGGAGGGGCCGAACCCGAAGACCCAGGTCGACGAGATTCATTTCGGGGAGATCAAGAAAGGGGGCTCCGGGCGGTCGGCACTCGATCTCGATTTCATCCTGGACATCCCGCTGACCCTCACCGCGGAACTGGGCCGTAGCCGGATGCTTATCCATGAGCTTCTCCAGCTGGGTCAGGGGTCCGTTGTCGAGCTGGCGAAAGCCGCCGGAGAACCCGTCGATGTTTACGTGAATCAGCGGCTGATCGCCCGGGGAGAGGTGGTCGTCGTGAACGAGAAGTTCGGCATCCGCCTGACCGATATCGTCTCCCCGGCAGAACGAATTCTCAAATTGAAATGAGGACGCGATGAGTTCCTGGGAATTCATCCTTTCCATACTGAAAATGCTCTCCGCCCTGGCGCTCGTGCTGGGCCTGATGGTCGTGGCCATGTACTTCCTGAGGAGGTTCATGAGCAAGACAGGGGGGGGCGTCGAGAACGACGAATTCGTGAAGATCGTCTCCACGCGGTATCTCGGACCCAAGAACAGCATCGTCATCCTCGACGTCCTCGACCGCGTGATCGTGGTGGGTGTCACGAACCAGCAAATCGCCCTCCTGGCGGAGATCGACGACCGGGAATCCCTGGACCGTCTGAAGACCCTGCGGGGCCGCCGCGGACGATCCCCCGCCCTCATGGATCAGCTGACGCTTTACAAGAGGAAGCTGAAGGCCCTCAGCTTCATGGGGAGGGACCATGCCGTGCCTGATTGATCGTTTCCGGGGTGTCTGCAAGAACCGTCGAATCCTGGCGCTGGGAGCGGCCCTGATCCTCGTGATCCTGCTTCAGTCCTCCCTGTCGTCGGCCGTTCCCGTCCCGACGATTCAGCTGAGCATCGGCGACGGCGCCGACCAGCCGGGGAAGGTCGCCGTCGTTCTCCAGCTTCTGCTCCTCCTGACGGTGCTGTCGCTTGCCCCGGCCATTCTCGTCATGGTGACCTCCTTCACGAGAATCGTCGTGGTGCTCTCCATCCTGAGGCACGCCCTCGGCACCCAGCAGATGCCGGCCAACCAGATCATCATCGGGCTTTCACTCTTTCTGACGTTTTTCATCATGACGCCCGTCTGGCAGCAGGTGAACACGAGTGCCCTTCAGCCTTACTTCAGCGAGCAGCTCTCCGGCGAGGAGGCCTTCGACAAGGCGGCCCAGCCCGTCCGTGATTTCATGTTCAAGCAGACGCGGGAGAAGGACCTGGCGCTCTTCGTGAAGATCTCCAACGCGAAAAGACCGGACAAGCCGGCCGACGTCCCCCTGCAGGTACTGATCCCGGCCTTCGTCATCAGCGAGTTGAACACGGCCTTCCAGATCGGATTTCTCATCTACATCCCCTTCCTGATCATCGACATGGTTGTGGCCAGTGTTCTTCTGTCCATGGGGATGCTGATGCTGCCCCCGATCATGATCAGCCTGCCCTTCAAACTGCTTCTGTTCGTTCTCGTCGACGGCTGGTACCTGATCATCGGGTCTCTGGTCCAGAGTTTTCATTAAGGGGTGCCGGTAAGGAGGTATCATGACAACGGAGCTCGTCATGGGCATCGCCGCGGACACGATGAAGGTGACGCTGCTGGTCTCAGCGCCGGTCCTGATCGTCGGACTCGTCGTCGGGCTGGCCGTCAGCCTTTTCCAGGCGGTGACGCAGGTCCACGAGATGACGCTGACCTTCGTTCCCAAGATCGTCGCCGTCATGATCGCCATGCTGATTGCCCTGCCGTGGATGATGAATCTGCTCGTGACGTTCACCCAGAACCTTTTCTCGAACATACCGATGTACGTGAAATGAGCGTCGCCGGGTCCGACGCCTTTCGGTGCACCAGGCAGGGAAGCGATGAGGCACGGTTTCGATGAATTTACCGCTCCTTTCCGATGCTCAGATCGAGATGTTTTTTCTGGTCTTCCTCCGGGTGGCCGCCATCATCGCCATGATGCCCGTTATCGGCGACCGGACCATTCCTTTTAAAATCAAAGGATCGCTGTCTCTCTGCGTCGCCTTCCTCGTCTTCCCCTTTGTCCAGCCCCAGGTTTTGTCGGGCGGGGACCTCTTTTCCACGGCCTTCCGCATGGCCGGTGAAATCCTCATCGGGGTCCTGCTCGGTTTCGCCAGCCGCCTCATCTTCGCGGGCATCCAGCTGGCAGGGCAGCTCGTCGGTTTTCAGATGGGCTTTTCCATCGTAAACATCGTGGACCCCGTCTCCAGCGCCCAGATTTCGATCATCGCGGAGTTCCAGTACCTTGTCGCGGCCCTTCTCTTCCTGGCGACGAGTGCCCACCACGTCTTTCTTGCGGCCATCGTGGAGAGCTACAAGGTTCTGCCGGTATACCATTTTCAATTCAGCGGAGCGTTCATGCAGGTCCTGGTCGATCTTTCCAGGAACATGTTCGTGATCGCCGCGAAAGTGTCGGCCCCCCTGATCGCGGCGCTGCTTCTGACCAACGTGGGGCTGGGCCTCATCGCCAGGACCGTCCCCCAGATCAACATCTTCATCGTCGGTTTCCCCCTGCAGATCGCCGTGGGGCTCATCGGTATCGGGTTCACGCTGCCCATCTTCCTCTCCGTCGTCGGGCGGCTCTTCGCCAATATAGAGGGCGAGGTGGGACTCTTTCTGAGGCTCATGTGACCGTGGGGAGACCTTTGCGTGCAGGACGGTTTCCGCAGGGGTTCCCGGCGGGATCGTTGGAATAAAGAGCGGTTTTTTCTATCTTTTGAGCGGAATCCCGAAGGTCGGAGAGGGGCGGGTGGGCCGGTATGCCGGACATCGACAGGGACCAGGAACGAACAGAACAGGCGTCGCCTCGACGCAGGGAAGAGGCGCGGAAAAAGGGGCAGGTCGCCCGGAGCCAGGAAGTGGTCTCCGTGGCCATCCTGCTGTCCTGCACGATCCTCCTGTATTTCAGTTCCTCCTGGATGCTCGACCGGATGATGGACCTGATGCGGTGGGCCTTCAAGGAGTCGGGTTCGACGGCGGTCCACGTCAGCACGGTTCAATCCCTTGCCAACATCTGGCTGTACAAACTGTTTATCGTTGTCACGCCCCTCTTCCTGACCATCGTGGCCACGGGATTCCTGGCGAACTATCTCCAGTTCGGCTTCATCTTCTCCATGGAGGCCATGCAACCGGACATCGCCAAACTGAACCCCCTCCGGGGCTTCCAGCGGCTCCTTTCCCTCAAGTCCTTTGTCGAACTCATCAAGAGCCTGATCAAGTTCGCCGTAGTCGGCTGCGTCGTCTATTTCACGCTTCGAAATGAGCTCGAGGGCCTGATCCCCCTCATGGACGAGAGCGCCTGGGGGGTCCTCGCCTACATCGGCAAGGTCATGTTCCGGATCGTCGTCACGACCGCCTGGGTCCTCATCGTGCTTGCCGTTCTCGACTACCTCTACCAGAGGTGGGAGTTCGAGAAGGGTCTCAAGATGACCAAGCAGGAGGTCAAGGACGAATTCAAACAGACGGAAGGTGATCCGCGGGTCAAGTCGAGGATCAAGCGCGCCCAGAGGGAACAGGCCCGCAGGAGGATGATGGCGAACGTGCCCAAAGCCGACGTGGTGATCACAAACCCCGTCCATCTGGCCGTCGCCCTGGAGTACGACGGAACGCGAATGATCGCCCCCCGGGTTGTGGCCAAGGGGGCGGGGGTAATTGCCGAGAATATAAAGGAAATTGCACGGAAGCACGGGGTGCCTGTCGTGGAGAACAAACCGGTGGCACAACTATTGTATAAAATGGTGGATATCGATGGACTTATCCCGGAAAAACTCTACCGGGCCGTGGCGGAGATACTGGCCTATGTCTACAGCCTGAAAGAAAAGAAAGTGTAACGAAAGACCGAGGTTATGGCGGACACCTACACGGAAGCCAGCCCCTTCAGCGGATGGATGAAAAACTCGAGCACCATGATGGCCGTGGCGGTCATCGGGGTCCTGATCGTGATGATCGTCCCGATCCCCACGCTCGCCCTGGACATCATGCTGTCGTTGAGCATCACCATTTCCATCATCATCATGCTGATGTCCATGTACGTTTTGAAGCCCCTGGATTTTTCCGCTTTCCCCTCGATCCTCCTGACGGTGACCCTTTTCAGGCTTTCCCTGAACGTGGCCTCGACACGCCTCATTCTGCTCAAGGGCAACGAGGGGACGTCGGCAGCCGGCCAGGTCATCAAGGCCTTCGGAACCTTCGTCGTCGGCGGGAATTACGTCGTCGGCATCATCGTGTTTTCCGTCCTCACCCTCATCAATTTCATCGTCATCACCAAGGGGGCCACCCGGATCGCCGAAGTGGCCGCCCGGTTCACCCTGGATGCCATGCCGGGCAAGCAGATGAGCATCGACGCCGACCTGAATGCGGGGCTCATCGCGGAGGCCGAGGCGCGGCGGCGCAGAAGCGACATCGAGCGCGAAGCGGATTTCTACGGCGCCATGGACGGCGCGAGCAAGTTCGTGAGGGGAGATGCCATCGCCGGTGTCGTGATCATTTTCATCAACATCATCGGGGGGCTCGTCATCGGTGTCCTCCAGCAGGGCATGCCGATCGCCGATGCCGCTCGCAACTACACGCTCCTGACGATCGGGGACGGCCTGGTGACCCAGGTGCCCGCCCTCATCGTCTCCACGGCGGCGGGTATGCTGGTGACGCGCACAACGGCCTCGTCGGACCTCGGCAGAGATATGTCCCGGCAGCTCTTCACGCAGCCGCGGGCGATCGGCACGGCCGCAGCGATCCTGCTCATCTTCGCGCTGATCCCCGGCATGCCGAAATTCTCTTTCATCCTGATCGGGCTTCTGACAGGCACTCTGGCGTGGAGGCTCTTCCAGACTTCCCGCCGGGTCGAGGAGGTGAAGGAAGAAGCGCCGCCCGCCGCGCCCGTCGAGACGGTCGAAAACCTCCTGCCTCTGGACATGATGGAGCTCGAGGTCGGCTACGGCCTCATCCCCCTGGTGGATTCATCGCAGGGGGGTGAACTCCTGCACCGGATCCGGGCGCTGAGAAAGCAGTTGGCCCGCGACATGGGGTTCGTCATTCCCGCCATCCATATCCGGGACAACCTGCAGCTCAAACCGAACATGTACTCCCTGATCGTCAAGGGGATCGAGGTCGCCCGGGGGGAGGTCATGCCCGATCACTGGCTGGCCATTACTTCCGACAAGGGCGCCCGGATCAAGGGGGTCGAGACCCGGGAACCCGCCTTCGGGCTTCCGGCCGTCTGGGTAGCGGACCGGGAAAAGGAAAGTGTGCAGTCCAAGGGGTATGTCGTGGTGGATCCGGCAACGGTCATGACGACACACCTCACGGAGATCATCAGGACCCATGCCGACGAGCTCCTGGGCCGGCAGGAAGTCCAGACCCTGCTCGACAATCTGGCGAAGACCCACCCGAAGGTGGTGGAGGAACTCGTCCCCAAAGCGGTCCCCCTCGGGACGGTTCAGCGGGTGCTGCAGCGGCTCCTGAAAGAACGGATTTCCATCCGGGATCTCCTCACCATTCTGGAAACCCTTGCGGACTACGGCGTCATGACGAAAAACATCGACGTCCTGACCACCTATGTCCGGCAGTCCCTCGCCCGGACCATCACCCGGCAGTACAAGGACAACGACAACAACATCAGCGTCGTGGTCCTCTCACCGGACACCGAGGACAGGATCGGCCGCTCCCTGCAGCACACGGAGTACGAATCCTATTTCACCGGCGACCCCAACTGGGTCCAGAAACTGGTCAGGGGCGTGCAGAAGTTCACCGCCGATTTCACGGCGAAGGGCCTTCAGCCGATTTTTCTCTGTTCGCCCGTCGCCCGGGTGCACTTCCGAAAGATGATGGAAAAGTTCTTTCCGGGCATTATCGTCCTGTCGCACAACGAAATCACCCACGATGTGAACATCCGTTCACTGGGGATGCTGGAATAGACCCATGAAGATCAAGCGCTACGAGGCGGCAAGCATTCAGGAAGCCATCATCAAGATCAAGAACGATCTCGGCCAAAACGCCATTCTCCTCTCCTCGAAACGGCTGCGCGGCGGACGGAAACCGCTCTACGAGCTGACGGCGGCCTCCGACGACACGCCGTCCGATCCCAAGGTCGCCGCCCCGCGGGCGGAACCCGGGGAGATGAGGAATGGAGCCGCAGAGCCGGCGCGCCCTGAGACGATCCAGGACTTTCGCAGGGACCTCGAAGATCTGAAGGCTCTGGTCATCGAAGCCAACCGGAAGAACATTCTCTACGGCGAACTCATGGAACTGAAGGAGAGCCTCAGCACCTTTTTCGACATGCTGGGAATCCGCAAAACCGAGGGAAAGCCCCAGCCCCTGTCCAGGCTCTACTGCAACCTGGTGGCCGGGGGTGTGTCGCGGGACCGGGCCTGCCGGCTCGTCGGCGCCATCCGGAAAGAAGGGGCGGCCGGAGCGGAAGACGACTATGACGGCATGCTGCGCAGCGCCGAAGAGTTCATCCAGAAGTCCCTTGTGCCCCCCTACGAGCGGAGGCGGCAGGGACGGGTCGTGGCCTTTGTGGGTCCCACCGGCGTGGGCAAGACGACGACACTGGCCAAACTGGCGGCCCGCTGGTCCCTGGAGGAAAACAAGAAGGTCGGACTGGTGACGGCCGACACCTACCGGATTGCCGCGATCGAACAGCTGAGGACCTACGCGAAGATCATGAATCTCCCCCTCGAAGTCGCCTCCGAAAAGGAGGAATTCGCGAAGGCCCTTCGAACGTTTCAGGATCGGGATATCATTCTGGTCGACACGCCGGGCCGGAGTGTCGGCGACGAGGAGCACCTGCGGCGGCTGAGAGATTTTCTCCGCCCGGACGTCCCGGTGGAAACAAATCTCCTGATCAGCCTGACCGCGAGCCCGGAGAACATGATCGAGACGGCGTCCCGCTTCGACCGGGTCGGCTACGATGCCATGATCTTCACGAAGCTCGACGAAAGCAACTCCTACGGCCTGATTTACAACGTCATCGATCAGATCGGCAAACCGGTTCACTACGTCACCAACGGACAGAAGGTCCCGCAGGATATCGATCGTCTGGATCCGGCCAAGCTGGCCAGGATGGTTGTGAGAAACTCTCTGCACTGATGCGGCATCGCAAACACCGGAGGTATCCCATTGGATCAAGCGGAAACACTGAGACAGATGAAGAAAAGCGGGAGAGACCCGCGTGACGCCGGGACGGCGCCGGTCAAACCCGGCCCTCCGGGCATCGGCCATCAGGGGAGCGACGGCATTCGCGTCATCGCCATCACCAGCGGCAAAGGGGGCGTGGGCAAGACGAACATCGCCGCCAACCTGGCCTATATCCTCTCGAACATGAAGAAAAAGACCCTGGTCTTCGATGCGGACATGGGTCTCGCCAACATCGACGTCATCCTGGGTCTGGCACCCAAGTTCAATCTCTATCACGTGCTCCGGGGGGAAAAGAGTCTCTCCGATATCGTCCTCGAGGGTCCGGGGGGGATCAAGATCCTGCCGGCCGCATCGGGCATCCAGGAGATGACCGATCTCACGAAGGGACAGAAACTCGCGCTGCTCGACGAGCTGAACGAATTGAGCGGTGATCTCGACTTCATGCTCATCGATACCGCAGCGGGGATCGCCGGCAACGTCATCTACTTCAACATGGCGGCTCGTGAGATCGTCGTTGTCGTGTCGCCGGAGCCCACCGCCATCACCGACGCCTACGCGCTCATCAAGATCCTCTATTCCCGCCATGCGGGCAAGAAGTTCATGCTGCTCGTGAACATGGTGAAAAACGCCGCGGAGGCTCGCGAGGTGTACAACAAGCTGAGCAACGCCACTTCCCATTTTCTCAACCTGTCGATCGAGTACCTGGGGTACGTCCTGGACGATCACAGCGTTCCGGACGCCGTGAGGCGCCAGAGGGCCCTGGCCGAGGTCTACCCCGGCTCCCGTGCCAGTAAGTGCCTGTCGTCGATCGCCAGGAAACTGTGCCGGACGCAGCCCGGCGGTTACGAGGCGGGGAGCATCAAATTCTTCTGGAAGAGCATCGTCGATCGGGATCGTGGATAGAAAAGAACGCGACACACTCATCATGAAATATGCGCCTCTCGTGAAGAACATCGTCGAGAGGATCGCGGCCAAGGTTCCCCCGCACGTGGCCGACCGTCAGGACCTGATGCACGTCGGCATCATCGGGCTGATCTCCGCCCTGGAGAAGTTCGACAAGGACCGCAATGTCCAGTTCGAAACCTACGCCCGCTTCAGGATCCGCGGAGCGGTACTCGATGAACTCCGGGCCAGGGACTGGCAGCCCCGGTCCGCGAGGAACAAGGACGCGAAGATCGAAAAGGCCATCTTCGAACTGAGGAGACTCCTGGGGAGGCAGCCGCAGGAGGAAGAGATCGCCGATCATCTCGGCATCCCCCTGGAGGAATACCATCAGCTTCTGGACGAGGCCTGCGGGGTGTCCCTCCTCAAGAGCGAGGACCTCCCGCCGGACTACTGCGAGAAACACGGCAGCTACGACGTCCTCGAGCGGATCGACCAGGGAAACCCCTTTGTCCTGCTCACGAAAAACGAACTGAGGGGCACGCTGCGGCGGGCCATCGAGGCGCTGCCGGAAAAAGAGAAGGTTGTTCTCTCGCTCTACTACTACGAAGAGCTCACGATGAAGGAGATCGGTCTGGTGCTGAGACTGACGGAATCGAGAGTCTGCCAGCTTCACTCGCAGGCCATATTGAGATTGAGGGGACGGGTCAGGGAACTGAGATAGGGAGACCATGGCGAAAAAACGAAATGCGGACATCCCCGAAGGCGACCCGAAGGAGGCCGCCGACATCGAGCGGGAAAAGGGGGCGGCGCTCCAAAGGGAGGACGACGCGGAAGGGTCTTCGCGGGCATCCTTCCGGGACCGTTTCGGCCGGTTTTTCCTTCAGCCCGGCCGGATCGTTTCCGCCGCTGCAAGCCGGTTCCGGGGTCACCGGGGCTGGGTTTACGGCGGCTTCGGCGCGCTGTTTCTCCTGGTTATTGCCGTCCCGGCGGGCCTTTATTTCAAGGGATCCCGTCCGGACACCGCCCGCGAGAAGGGCGCGGAGACGCCGGCTGTGGGACCTCAAAGCGTTTTTTCCTTCGACAACTTCACCATCGACCTGAAGGACCCCCAGGGGAACTACCGGATTTTGATCTGTGACGTCGTCCTGGAACTGAACAGGCCCGACGAGATGACGGAGGAGCGAAAGGTCGTCATTCGAAAAACCATCTACGAGACCGCCCGGAAAGAGGGCCTCGATCTCCTGAACTCGTCCCAGGCCCACCGGGTCTTCAAGCGGCAGATCGGCACCGAACTCGGCAGCCTCATGGGGGCGGAAACCCTCCGGGAGGTCTATGTGACCAAGTTCGTTCTCCTCTGACGTCGGGCATGGCCTGCAACCCTTGCGAAACGGGATCAAAGGAGGTCGGGATTCATGGAAAGATCGCTGTATTTCGCGTTCGTCAGACCGTCGTACCTGCTGGTTTTTATCATTCTCGTCCTCAGCGGTTTCACGGGGACGGGATACTCGCTGACGGCCGACGAGGTCCGGGCGCTCAGGAAGGCCGGCGTGAGCGACGAGACCATACAGATCATGCTTCAGCAGGAACGCGAGGCTTCGCTGCGGGGTCCTCACGACCGGATGGGGGTTCGTGAAATCAAGGACCGGGATGGAAACACCTACGTCGTCTATTCCACGGGGAGACCATCGGCAGGCGGTGCAACCGATGAGGAGAAAGAAAGGGTTGAAAAAGCCTGGCAAATGCTGCAGAACATCATCATCGACAGGCGTCGCTGAGGGATGCCGCGGCAACGTTGCGGAACGCAGAGAGGAAGGGCTTGGACATGAGCAGGGATAGCGATATTTTCCGGGAATTGGAGAACGAATTCGAAGCGACCTTTATTCGGGAACTCATCCCCGGCGTTCTCCACAACTTTGCCAACCCCCTGAACGGCATCATGGGGCGATCCAAGCTCCTGCAGCGACGGGTGGAAGAGAATATCAAGAAGACGGTGGAGCAGTTCCCCGAGGCGGGAAAGCGGTTTGTCGAAGATTATGGAAAGATCACCAAAGACATCGAACTCATGATCTCGGAGGCCGACCGGCTCTTCGAGATGTTTCGCAGCGTGTCGGGCAAATTCTACGCCGTCGGCGACCCGACGGTCCAGAAGGTGAACCTCTCCGAGGCGGTCGCAAACGAGATGAAGTTCTCCGATTTCTATCTGGATTTCAAGCACCAGGTCAAAAAGCAGATCAGCCTGGATCCGGAGGTCCCGGAGATTTCGGTGGCCCCGGCGGACCTGACTCTTTTTCTCTCCGCGCTCATTCGATACTGCATGCAGGCCATGAAGACCAGTGCCGTCAAGGAATTTTCCATCGCCACGTTCTGCGAGCGCAGTCAGGCGGTCCTGAGGGTGCAGGACACGGGTGTCCCGATGGACGACGCGCTGAAGGCGTCCCTGATGAAAGGGGAGGCGCCACCGCCTCAGACCCCTGAAAGTACGAAGGGACTCTCTCTGGCCTTCGCTCTGCTCGGAAAATATCAGGTCCGTGTCGAGATCTCTTCCGTCGACTCCAAAAATATCTATGTCGTCCGCTTTCCCCTTCCGGCAGCGGGCGTCAAAAAAGACTGAAGATGCGATACGGCGCAGGGCCGAAGGACCGAAAGAGAGGATAACTGCCCATGGGGATTAAAGAATTTCTGCGAAAAGACGATTTATTCCACAGGGGCTGTGGGGGAAAACCCCCGGGGCCCCCGGTTCCCATCTAATCCAGAGACGTCAGCGATCCAACCGCCGCCGTCTCGAAAAGGGAGGTGCCAGGGGTGTTAAGGGCGGTTGATGTGCAACAGATCCTGCTGCAGACCAATCCTGTGGAGCGTATCCAGCAGACACAGCAGCAGCAGTCCGACATGCAGCAGAGGCACTTCGCCGTCGAGGTGGGTCTCGAGAAAAAGATCATGGAGGAAAAGGTCAAGGTCGCCGACGAAACAGAGCGACCGGGCATCCAAAGGGAAGAGGAAGAAAAGAGAAAGAGGCATTCGAAAGACAGCCGGTCCGATCGTGAACATTCTGCGGAAGCCGCGGACAAGGAGGCGGCGGAAGACAAGCCGCAGGGACGATGGATCGACGTCAAGGTGTGAGATGAATCAGCAGGCATTTTTCATCATTCAGATTTTGGCCGATATCGCGCTTCTGGCGGCCATCGTGTTTTTCATTTACCGGATTCGCGAAGACAGCCGTCGAAGATCGGCCGGTATCGATCCCTCCATGCTTGAGGAATTCAAGAAACTTCTGGCCGAATCCCAGCAGGGATCGGCGAATCTTGTCGAAGCCATGGACGAGGGGAAGAAGGCCCTGAGGAAGATCGCCCGGGTGCTCGACGAGAAGGAATCCCGCCTCAGAAAGATCATCGAGCAGCCGGAGGCGAAGCCCCGGAAGGCTGCCCCGGGCCGGTCTGCGGGGGAGGCCGCCGTCGAAGCGGGTTTCGCCGAAGCGGTCCGGATGGCCGAGGGCGGCGCAAGCTCCAAGGAGATTTCGAAGCAGCTCGGTCTGCCCGAAGGGGAGGTCAGCCTCATCCTCGATCTGCATCAGAGGCGCCGAGAAGCCCTCCGGTCCTGACCGGGTGTCGAACCGGTGCGACAGACGATTTTACCCGGGGAGCGGCGCTTCAACACCCGTAAGGGGATAAGTCCCGGTCCGTTACAGGAATGGCTTTCATCCACCTCCCGCCGATTTCACCCCTCCTTCCGGAAGGCCGCATCCAAATCCGGCCGGACGCAGGGACGCTGCCTCTTGTCACACCGGGGCAGGTCCTGGAGGCCCGTGTTCTGGGAAGACTGGACGGTGAGCATTTGCTCATCCACATCCAGAACCGGAGCATGGTTGCCCGGGCCGCCATCCCCCTGCAGGCGGGAGAAACCCTGCAGCTCAGGGTGGAGGGGCTGAAACCTCTTCTTACACTGGCCCTTCTGGACACGTCCGCCGGCGAATCCGTCCGCACCGGTGAAGCCCTCCGGGTCATGAGATCGGACCCGCAGGCGCTGGCGAAATCCCTCACGGCACTCCTGGAGGCGCTCCCCCTCGAACACGCCGCGAGCCGTCCGGTCAGGGAAGATGCCGGCCGGGTCCTGCAGCTCCTGCGGAGCCTCGTCTTTTCGCAGAACACCGCCGTATACCCGCTCTGGGTGAGGGATTCACTGCATTCCCTGGGGCTCCTTGTGGAAAGCAAACTCCGGAAGGCGCTGCAGCAGGGTTCCACGAAGGCTCTGCAGGACAGAACCGTAAGCCTCAAGGAGCTCCTCCTTCGCCTGATCGATGTGTTGCGGCGGGAGGGGGGCGGCGAAAGCGGAAAGGGGTTCACGCAGAAATTGAGCCTCTTCGAGGGTGCCTTAAAAAATATTGAAAACCTCCAGGTCCTCAATGTCCTTTTCCAGGAGCAGGAGGGCAAGTATCTCTTCCAGATTCCATTCCTGCTTTCCGGCCGCATGGCCACGGCCGATATCTTCGTTCGAGTTGATCGGGATCGTCCAGGAGAAAAGAAAGGTCCCGGGGTCTTCCATGTCGTCTTCGCCCTGCGAATGGATGCCCTCGGGGACGTCATGGTTCACGCGAAGTGGAAAGGAAAAAAGATCGACTGTCGCATCGAGTGCGAAAGCGAGGACATTCGGCACTTCATCGCGCTCTCGCTCACCGGGCTTGCGGAGCGCCTCGGCGTCCTGGGCTTTCAGGCGGGCGAGATGACCTGCGCCGTGAAGAAAGACCTCGGTCGGGCCAGGGAGGACCTTTACCGGAAAGAGCTCTCTTTGACAGCCGTTGACCTCTTCGCCTGAAAAGGGTGCAGGGATGCCGGACGGCAAGGGACTTCACCAGCCATGAGGAAAAAGGAACACATCCGGATGGCCGCTTCCATCCGGTACGACCGGAAAAAGGACAGGGCCCCGCGCCTGACGGCCAAGGGTCGGGGGATTCTTGCGGACAAGATCATCGAGCTTGCGCGAGAGCACGACATCCCCATCAAGGAGGATCCCGCCCTCATCTCCATCCTCTGCCGGCTCGATATCGATGAAGAGATCCCCCACGATCTCTATCGGGCCGTCGCCGAAATCCTTGCTTTTATTTATACCCAGAACGAGCGGTACCGGGACTCCGGGGGGAATACCGGTCCCTGAGCCGTCGTCCCTCCCGCCGGAGTGGGGAAAAAGGATGGTTCCCGTCTCAGGGGAAAATTTTTCCCGGCCTTCCCCGCTTTCCGGAAAAGGTCCCTCGGGGCGCACCCGGAAGGGCAAAAAAGTCAGACCCTGTCCCGCAAGGGCCTAATTTGTAACAATCGGATATTATTCGTTATTTGTTGAAACCCAGCCTTCTCTTCGACCCCGGTCCCCGTCCGTCCGACCCGTGGCATGACTATTGCTCAAAGTTCTTTCAAAAAGGAAAAATCGGAGCTTCTCTTCATGATCTATGGTGTCAATACCGCCGTCAGTGCCTGTGTAAAAAAGCTGGCGCAGCTCGATTACGTCACCAACAACCTCGCCAATGTCAACACGCCCGGGTTCAAGGCCGAGAGGCTGACCTTTGTCCGGCGGCCGGAAACCCCCGCGCTGGAGGAAAACACCTTCAGCCACGATCTCATCCTTTTCACGGACCAATCCTACGGGACCCTGCAGAAGACCGGGAATCCCCTGGACGCCGCCGTCGAGGGGGACGGTTACTTCGTGGTTCAGGGCGGCGACGGCAACAGTTATTACACGAGAAACGGAGGCTTCACGATCAACCGGGATAAGCTGCTGGTCACCTCTTCGGGAGACCCCGTGCTGGGACAGGGCGGACCGATCACCGTGGACGGGAAAAAGGTGGAGATCGGTCATGACGGCACGGTGAACGTCGATGGAAAGCGTGTCAACGCCCTGCGCGTGGTGAAATTCTCGAACCGGGAGGCCCTCGTTCGTATCGGAAAGAGCCGCTACCAGGATCCCGGCAGTGCCGGTCTGCAGGACGAGGAAAAACCCGCCGTTCAGTCAGGCTACCTGGAACTTTCCAACGTGCAGACGGTGAAGGAGATGATCGACATGATCGACATCCATCGGCATGTCGAGGCCTATCTGAAGGTCATGCAGACGATCAGTGAGCAGGACAAGCTGGCCGTCAGCCGCCTCGGGAAACTCTACTTATAAGAAGGATGACGATCAGGGAGGACAATCATGATCAGGTGTCTGTACACAGCCGCAACAGGGATGCTCGCCGAGCAGATCAACCAGGACGTGATCGCCAATAACCTGGCGAACGTGCAGACCGTCGGGTTCAAGGCCGCGCGGGCCGAGTTTCAGGATCTGATGTACCAGGTCTACCGGCAGGCCGGCGCGGAGACGACTTCCGGAAACCCCCTGCCGCTCGGCATGGAGGTCGGCCTCGGGTCGAAGCTCACGGCCATTCAGAAGCTCTTCACCCAGGGGGACTACCAGCAGACGGGGAACCGGTTCGACTGGGCCATCGAGGGAGAGGGTTTCTATCAGATCGACAACAACGGAACGACCGTTTATACACGATCCGGCAATTTCAAGGTCAGCAAGGACGGCTACCTCGTGAACACGGAAGGGCTCAAGCTCATCCCGCAGGTCAACGTCCCCCGGGAGACCGTTAATTTCACCATCGACAACGGCGGGACCTGGGCGGCCACGGACAAGAACGGCACCACACTCTCCACCGGCAGGATCGAGATCGCGAGATTCATCAACCCCGCGGGGTTGACGAGCCTCGGCCGCAATCTCTACGGCGTCACGGAAGGTTCCGGCGAGGCCGTGGTCGGCAATCCCGACACGGAGGGCTTCGGCATCATTACCCAGTCCTTCCTCGAGATGTCCAATGTGAACGTGGTGGATGAAATGGTGCAGATGATCGTCGGCCAGAGGGCCTATGAAATCAACTCGAAGTCCATCCAGACGGCCGACAACATGCTGCAGATTGTCAACAACCTCAAGAGGTAAAAGATGAAAAAAAAGCAGGGTCTCATCCTCTTTTTGCTTGTCGCCGTCGTCCTCGGGACGGCAGCGGCGGGGTTTCCGGCGACCATAAAGGGCGAGACCATCCAGGCCGCGGTGCAGGCCTATGTAGAGGAACACTCCCCCTGGCCCAAAGGGAGAACCCGGGTGGAATTCATGGAAACGACGGCCGATGTGGCCGTCCCGACCGAGAAGGTCACGATCCGGATCAAAGGCCGCGCCAATGAAGACTTCATCGGCCGGACCTCCTTTACGGCCTTTCTCCAGCAGGGGACGAAGCCCCTTCGGGAAGCATATGTCATGGTGACCCTGTGGGTCCGGATGGATGTGGTGGTCAGCACGAAGAGCCTCTCCTCGGGAACCGTTCTCGGCGCCGGTGACGTGAAGATTCTGCAGAAATGGTACGATGCCGTTCCGCAGAACCGCCTTTCGGATCTCAAAGAGGCCGTCGGGAAGAAACTCACCGTCAGCGTCAATCCCCACATGGAAATCACGAAGAATGTTCTCAAGGATTGTCCGATCGTGCGGCGCAACCAGCCCGTCCGGATTGTGCTGGATAACGGCGTCCTCTGCATCACCGCAAGCGGTGTGTCCCAGGAGGACGGTATCCTGGGGGATGTCGTCCGCGTCCAGAACACGACCTCCAAGAGGGTCATCCATGCCCGTGTCACGGGAGATGCCCTGGTTGCGGTGGATTTCTGAGTTTCCGGAGCAGCGTGCATGAAAGAAAAAACAGGCAGACCTGAGATGAAGACGATGTTGCGACGGATCATCCGATCCGGGAAGACCGCCCTACCGGTGCTTTTTCTTTTTATAACAACCTTCGCTGTTTTGGGCTGTGCCTTCAACGACCAACTGCTCAAGGTTCCAGAGTCGCCGCCGCCGACGCCGTCGGTTTCCAGGACGCCGGCCGCACCGGGGTCCATCTGGCCCGGCGCCACGGGGAATAACATGCTCTTCACGGATCGAAAGGCGCGATACGTGAACGATGTCGTCACCATCGTCATCAGCGAGACGGCCGCCGGTGAGAACAATGCCAAGCTGGAGTCCAACAGGGCATCGACGACGACGGCGGGCATCGCCGGCGCGTACCAGTTCAACCCCGACAAAACCTTCCTTTCCAAATACGAGCTGGGAGGATCCTCGACCAACGACATGGAAGGCGAGGGCAAAACCAAGCGGGACGGTATCCTGAAAGGCCGGATCACGGCCAGGGTGACCCAGGTTCTCGATAACGGCAACCTCCTGATCGAGGGCAGGCGGCTGATCACGGTGAACGCCGAGGACCAGTACATGATCCTGACCGGCATCATCCGCCCCGAGGACATCACCAACGACAACCTGATCCTCTCACAGTACATCGCCGACGCCCGCATCACTTACACGGGCCGCGGGGTCGTGGACGACAAGATGCGGCCGGGGTGGCTCACGAGGATCATCGACTGGGTATGGCCGTTCTGACAGCCCGAAGGGCTGCAGTTATGAGTTATGAATGTTGAGTTATGAGTGATTCTGACGTTCGGCAAGAACAAGGGTACAGGGACGGGAAAGTGACTCAGACAGACTTAGACAGACATAGATGGACGTGAACAGACTTAAGCAGACATAAAAGGGACGACATGAAGCGGATCGAGAAAATGAGAAAACAGATGGCTCTGAGGTCGGTATGGTTCCTGCCGCTCCTTGCCCTGTTCCTTGTTTCGACGGCAGAGGCGGCGAGGATCAAGGACATCGCCGGTATCGGCGGTATCCGGGACAACCAGCTCATCGGCTACGGACTTGTGGTGGGTCTTGCCGGCACCGGGGACGACGTCAAGAACGGCTTTACCCGTGAAACCCTCTCCAACCTCCTGGTGCGACAGGGCCTCTCGACGCGGGACCGGGTTCTCACCTCGAAAAATATCGCGGCCGTCATGGTGACTGCCCAGCTTCCACCCTTTGCGAAGATCGGGTCGAAGCTCGATGTGACGGTGTCGTCGCTCGGAGACGCCAAGAGCCTGCAGGGCGGCACGCTCCTCATGACACCCCTGCGGGGCGCCGACGGTGAGATATACGCCGTTGCACAGGGAGCGGTGACCGTCGGGGGGTTCTCCGCGGCCGGTGCCTCGGGCAGTTCCGTATCGAAGAACCACACAACGGCCGGGAACATCGCCAACGGGGCGCTCATCGAGAAGGAGTTGAAATACGACCTGGCGGATATCCAGAGAATCTCCATCAACCTCTATCAGCCGGATTTCACGACGGCCACGAGGCTGGCCGCATCGATCAACGGCAAGATCGGCGCCGTCGAGGCGAAGGCCGTCGATTCGGGCTCCGTCCTCGTCGAGATGAAACCGAGCGCACGGGGCGATGTGGCATCGCTCGTCTCGCTGATCGAAAACATCGAAGTCTCCATCGACGGGCCGGCCGTCGTCGTTCTCAACGAGCGAACGGGTACCGTCGTCATGGGCGAGAACGTGAGGATTTCCACTGTGGCCGTTGCCCACGGGAATTTGAGCATCCAGATCCGTGAGGAAAAGGAAGTCTCTCAGCCCATGCCCTTTGCGCCCGAGCAGCAGGGCAGAAGCGCACCCGTCGACGCGGGCGGGGGGGTCACCGTGGCGCCGGGCGGGCAGACGGTTGTCACGCCGCGATCCGAGGTCGGCGTCAGCGAGGAGAAAAAGGGTCTTCTGGTGATGCCCCGGGGCGTGACCATCCAGGACGTGGTCCGGGGTCTCAACGCGATGGGTGTTTCCCCGCGGGATCTCATCACGATCCTGCAGACCATCAAGGCCGCCGGCGCCCTTCAGGCCGATTTGAAGATCTTGTAGGGAGGGAATTCCGTGGACAAGCTATCCCCCCTGTCGATGGGTCCCCCCGGGACGGTCGCTCCGGACAGGGCCGGTGAAAAGTCTGCCGAGGAAGACCGAAAGCTGAAGAAAGCCTGTGCCGACTTCGAGGCCCTTTTCATCAGTCTGATGTTCCGGACCATGCGGCAGACCGTCCCGACCAGCGGGTATTTCAAGGCGATGCCGGGCAAAGACATCTACACCATGATGATGGACCAGAAACTGGCCGAGGAGATGGCCCACCGGGGGGAAGGCCTGGGAATCAAGAAAATGCTTTACCAACAACTGAGCAAGCCGATTCACAAGGAGGAAGAAAAGGCCTCTGACGTCCCCGTGAGAAAGGACTAAAGTTTTATTTCACGGAGCCGATAATTGTGATAACATAATCCCTGAGGAGATGGAAAAGATGAAAATTTCCAAGATCGATGATCCCACAACCCAGATGATCCAGCAGTATCAGAACGGCCAGAAGGTCGAGGACAAGGCCGCTGATAAGCAGGTCTCCGGCAGTTTGGCTCCGAGGGAGAAAGTGAATCTGTCCACCACGGCAAAAGACGTCCAGAGGATCCAGAGCGAAATCGAGAAGCTTCCCGAAGTCCGGGAAGAGAAGATCCGGGAGCTGCAGGCCCAGATCGACAGGGGGACTTACAGCGCGGACGCGGACAAGATTGCCGAAAAGATGGTGGGCGAGTCGCTGCTCGACAACCTTTCCTGATCCCCCCTTTCTTCGGCACCGAAGAATCACACCCGCACTATGCCCCTGTGAAGGATCCCTGACCTCCGATTCGCGGTCGGCCTGTTTCCGGATTGCGACTTCATCCATGAAGAGGTGTATCTATGATGGAACAGGGAATGAACCGGATGCAGGATCTCGAGGGTGCCGGCGGGTTCCCCGCGCTTTGCGACTCCCTTCTTTCCGTGCTGCGCAAGGAAATCGAGGTCTACGGTGAGCTCGAGGAGGCCATGGTGCAGGAGCGGGCGGTCCTGGAGAGACCTTCCCTGACGGGTCTCCAGGAAAGCAACGCCCTCAAGGAAACGTGCCTGCTCAAAACGAGGATTCTGGAAGAGACCCGGATGAAGCTCGTCGGCCGGATCGCCAGGGCCCTGAATGTCGGTGAAGATGACGTGCGTTTCTCCACCCTCATTTCCATCGTGGACGGTTCCCGCCGGGAAGATCTGGAAGAATGCCGGGTCCGCCTCCGTGACGTCCTGTTCCGGATCCGGGAGACGAACCGGGGCAACCGGGCCCTTCTCGACACTTCGCTTCACGGTGTCCATAATTCCATGAGCTTCATTTATAACCTGCTGTCACAGGGGTCAACCTATATGGAATCCGGCGAGCTCAGGACGGGAAATACAAACGGCCGGATCTGTTCAAGGAGAGGTTAAGACGGTGGGAAATATCAGTTCCATATTCAATATCGCGAAGGAAGGGCTCTGGGTCAATCAGACCGGTATCGCCACGGTCGGCTCCAACGTGGCGAACGTGAACACTCCGGGCTACTCCCGCCAGCGAGCCGTCATCGGGGCGCGCAGCCAGTACGATGTTCCCGAAAGCATGGTGCTGACGGGGACGCAGGTGATCAATATCGAGCGCCTCTACGACAAATATCTCGAGTTCCAGATGGTGGGGCAGTCGGACCAGCTGGGCTACGCCGATGAGCGGAAGAAGGCCCTGGACCGAATCGAGGCCATATTCAACGAGTCGCGCGGGGGCGGGATCCATGAACTTCTCGACCGGTTCTGGAAGGCCTGGGAGGACCTTGCCGCCAACCCGGCCGGGCAGACGGAGAGAACGGCCCTGGTTTACGCGTCGCAAAACCTCGCAGCCATGTTCCGGGAGTATTCGGGAGAGCTCTACAACTTGCAGCAGGAGCTCAATACCGGTATCTCGCGGACGGTGAGCCGGCTGAACGGCTACCTCGCCGACATCGCGGACCTGAACTACAAGGTCATCTATGGTACCGCGGGGCAGAACAACATCAACGATATCCTCGACAAGCGATCGGAGCTGTTGAAGAAGGTGAGTGATCTGATCGACATCAATTACGTGGAGACCTCGGAAGGGGCGGTCAACGTTTTTCTCTCGAACGGCATCCCCCTCGTGGAGGCGGTGAGAAGCCGGGACCTGGCCGTGCAGGCAAACGCCCGGGGAGTGTATGACATCATCCTGGCGGATGACCCCACGAAGAATGTCACCTCCGCCGTCACCGGCGGCCGCCTGGGCGGCATGCTCGAGATGCGGGACCACACGATCGCCGGCTACCTCGCGAACCTGGATGATCTGGCCGGAAATATGATCAATGAGGTCAACGCCCTGCACGCCCGGGGCTACGACAGATACGGGAACGTGGGCGGCAATTTCTTCGAACCCTTCAATGCGATCATGGGGGTCCGGGATATGCGGGTCGACGCGACGATCGCCGCCGAACCGAACCGGATCGCCGCCTCGTCGACGGTCAACGATGACGGCGAAAACGCGCTTGCCATCGGCAGCCTGAAGGACGCTCTCATCATGGGCGGTACGGCGACCGCCGGCGATTACTACGCCGTCTTTCTGGGGAACATCGGCCAGGCGGCGGCCGATGCCGAGCGAAGCCTCTCCCACGAGACGAGTGTCATGACCCAGCTTCAGAATCAGCACGAGCAGGTCTCCGGGGTTTCCATCGACGAAGAGATGATGAATCTGGTCAAGTTTCAGCTCGGTTACAACGCAGCGGCCAAGATGGTCTCGGTGGCCGAGGAAATGCTGGTCGAACTTCTCAAGATGGTTGAACGATAGACCGATGAAAAGGGCAGGGATAAACCGATCGAGGTTGTGAAATGCGAATCACGGAGAACTTGAAATTCCGGATGCTGAACGACGCGCTGTCGCACGCTCAGAAAAATTACGGCAGACTCGCGGAGAAAATGGCCTCGCAGAAAAACATCAACCGGCCCTCGGACGACCCCGGCGGCACGACCGAGGTGCTCGGCTACCGGAGTGTCCGCGAGTCCATCGGTCAGTACCGGAGGAACATCGAAAACGCCGGCGCCTGGATGGAGATCACCAATACCAAGCTGGAAAGCGTTCAGAAGATCATCGCGGAGGCGAAAGAAACGGGTCTGAACGACCAGTCCCCGGGCCTACGGCAGGTCCTCGCCCAGACCGTGGGGTCCCTCATCGAGGAACTGCTGTCGCTCGCAAATTCGAAGCATGGCGACCGCTACCTCTTCTCGGGCACCGAAACGGACACAGAACCCTTCCGACGCACGATTCTCCCCGTCGCGGCAAGCGCCAACACCTTCGACGGCTCCCTTTACACGGGCGGCACCTACGCGGCGGGTTCCGACAAGACCTTCACGGTGAGGATTGCAAACGGCGGCGCCCTCGGCGCGGCCACCTACCAGGTCTCGGAGGACGGCGGCACGACCTGGCAGCCCGGCCCGGCGGGGACCGTTCCCGCGGACGGTACGATCACCCTCGGCGACGGCCTCACGCTGACCTTTGTCGATGACGGCTCGAACCGGCTCACGGCGGGGGACCTCTTCACCGTGAACGCCTACCGGTCGGGCACGACGACGGCTCCGCAGGTGGGTGACCCGCGGGCGGCAGCCCATAATACCTTCGCAGGGACCGTCACGCTCGATGCCGCGACCGGGACCTACGCGGGAGATACCAACAAGACCTTTGTCGTCAAATTCGTGAACGGCGGCGCCATCGGCGATGCCGATTACCGGATCTCCGCCGACGGCGGGAGGACCTGGAGCGCCGTCTACAGCGCCCCCTGGGGCAACACCATCACCGTGGACGGCACGGCGGGCCACGAGATCGTTCTCGCCTTCGCGGGAGACGACCTCGCGGAAAACGACCTCTTCTACGTGAGAGCCTACACATCCGGCAACTATGCCGGAAACGGCGATGATCTCTCCGTCCGCATCGGAAAGGGCAACAGGGCGACCTACAATGTGTCGGGTGAAGAGGCCTTCACCGACCGGGGCAGGGGTGAGGTTGACCTCTTTGCCGCCCTCGAAACCCTGAAGACGGCCCTCGAAAACGGAGATAAGGATCTCATCAACAGACAGGTGAACCGGCTGACAGCGGCCCAGGACCACATCCGGCAGCAGATCGCAAGCGTCGGGGCCCGGATGAGCGGACTGAATATTTCCAGGGAAAATCTGCAGGTCCTCGACGAAAAGATGAGCGGTTTGATCTCCGACAGGGAAGACGTCGACCTCGAGGCGATCATCGTCGAGTTCCAGATGCGAGAGACAGCCCTCAGGGCTTCCTATGTCATGGCCGTGGAGATCGGGAAGAAATCCATTCTGGATTTTCTGACGTGATGTGAGCGGGGGATCACCTCCCGCCCCACCGACAAACCTTCCTTTCGAACCCCGAGATATCCCTAAAGTTTCAGGATTACGGGGACGATATTTAAGGCAGAAACCACGAAAGGAAGGAGGTGCAAAGAGAAGTCGGCTTCGGGGTACGGGGTGAAAATCCCGCTTTATCCATCACTTGAACCACTGACACCACCGGCGAGAAAGCCGGGGAAAATCCAGAAAAAGGAGATCATATCATGGCAGTTACAGACATCTCGTTAACTTCGGGCATGCGTTCCAACCTCGTCAGCCTTCAGGGTACCGTGGACCTTCTCAATCGCACGCAGGAGCGGCTTGCCACCGGCAAGAAGGTCAACAGTCCCCTTGACAACGCAACCAACTACTTCGTGGCCAAATCCCACCTGGATCGGGCCGGCGACCTCGCTGTCCGGAAGGACGGCATGAGTGAGGCCATCCAGACGGTGAAGGCGGCCAACGAAGGCATCAAAGCCATCCAGCAGCTCATCGAAAGCGCCAAGGGTCTCGCGCAATCCGCCTACTCGGCGGACACAACGGGTGCCGCCACCCTGGCGGGGCAGTTCGACGCGATCCGGACCCAGATCGACAACCTCGCGGCCGACTCGAGATACAAGGGGACCAACCTCCTGAACAACGAGAACCTGTCGGTCGTCTTCAACGAGGGCGGCACGAGCAGCCTGGAAATCAGCGGGTTCAGCGCTGACTGCTCGAATCTCTCCATCTCTGCCGCGGCGAACAACTGGGCCGGTACCGGCGACATCGGCGCCGCCATCACGGATCTCGATGCGGCCCTCGCGACCCTGCGATCGAATGCTTCGGCCCTCTCGGCGAGCATGAACGTCATCACCACCCGCCAGGAGTTCACCGAGGGCATGGTCAACATTCTCACCGAGGGTGCCGACAAGCTCACGGCGGCCGACACGAACGAGGAGGGTGCCAACATGCTGATGCTCCAGGTCCGGCAGGCCCTTGGAACGACGGCACTGAGCCTCTCCGCCCAGGCGGCGCAGTCCGTATTGCGGTTGTTTTAGTAGCGGGGACTTAAGCGAGACGACCTACGCCGCGCCGTGGGTCCCCGGGCAGAGTGAAATCCAGGCATGGGCTTAACCGGAGAGGGGAGGAGAAGAACTCTCCTCCCCTCCTTGCCATGCGGGAGAGAAACGATGACTTTTATCAGATCGGCAATCGAACAGTCTCTGATCGTCCTGAACCGGACGAACAACGGCATGGAGACCGTGACCAGAAGGCTCGGCACGGGGAAAAGGATCAACACCCCGGCGGACGACCCTGTGCTCTGGGCCGGCGCTGGAAGAGGCCGATCCGTCGCGGAGCACCTGGGTGCCGTCAACAACAGCCTGGAGTCTGTCGCCGTCAGCATTCGGGGGGCGGACCTCACGATGGGGACCATCGGGAAGAACGTCGACCAGATGATCGAGTATGTCAAGAATTTCCCGCCCTACCCCGCGGGGGACACGTCGGAGCAAAGAGCAAAGTTTCTCGAGAGCTTCAACGGGCTCCGCCGGATGATCGACGGACTGACGCTGCCGCCGAGGGATGACCTGGGGCAGTACATCATGGCCGACCCGGGGTCCCTTGCGGAACCCGTGGACATGTGGAGTGTGGTCATCGACGAGGAAGGCCACATCCGGACCATCCGGAAGCAGGAAGTGCACACGGGACCGGGGGGGCTCGACATCCCCGAGCTTTCCGAAGGAGACATCACGACGACGGGATTGCCCGGGGGACCTCTTGATGCGGCCAGGCTCAACGACATCATCACCCGGCTGGAGAGGGCCCGGGAGACCCTCGTCGAGAGGCGGTCAGGGCTTGCCGCCGATGCCGCGGGCATAGCCCGGGCAAAGGCCTTCAACGACCGCGTCGCCAGGTTCTATACAACCTTTGCGGAAAAAGTGGAGCGGGCCGATGTGAGCGAGGCGGCCGCGCAAGCCAAGAGCCTGGAGCTCAAGCGGGAACTGGCCATCGAGGCACTGAACAGCATCACCTCCATGCATTCGGAGCTCGTCGGACTTTTGAGATAAGATTCTATGGGACTGAAAATTGAGTTGAAACCGCAGGAGCGGTTCATCATCGGGGGGGCTGTTGTCAAAAACGGCGGTTCCAGGACGGAGCTCATCATCGAAAACAGGGTTCCCATCCTCCGGGAGAAGGACATCCTGAGCGTGGACCGGGCGGACACCCCCTGCAAGAGGGTCTACTTTCTCCTCCAGCTCATGTACGTCGAGGGGAAGGACCTCGCCGATTTTCAAAAAACATACTGGGACCTGGTCCGGGACGTGGTCAGGGCGGCGCCCAGTCTGGCCGGGTTCATCGATGCCATCAGCGAACACATCATCAGCAACCGTTACTACCAGGCCCTCAAGGTCGCCGGGCAACTCATCAAACGAGAGGAGAAATTGATCCATGACGCAGGAAAGGCAACTGGATGCGTACCAGAAAACCCATAAGATGGTCATGACGGACCGCGAGGTGGAGGCTTCCGTCCTCACCAAGGGGGCCTGCATGCTCAGGAGGTGTCAGGAGGAGTGGGACCGGGGCGGGGGCAACGGCCTGCTCGACGAAGCCCTGAGATACAACCAGCTCATCTGGACCATCTTCCAGGGAGAACTGGGGCGAAAGGATCATCCTCTATCGAGGGAAATCCGGCAGAAGCTTCTGACACTGAGCCTCTTCATCGACAGGCGGATTTTCGAGGTCATGGCCTATCCTGAACCGAAAAAGCTCGACGCCATCATCAACATCAATCTCAATCTTGCGGCGGGCCTCAGAGGTTCGCCCGAGCCTTAAACCGAATACAAAAGGGCAATGGAGGAACGATAAAAGGGCGGCACTCGTCTTGCCGCCCTTTTTTAGTCGTGGTGTATCCAATGTTCTTCAGGGTCTCATAACCTGTTTATCGGTCATGGTGTGCGACGTGGTGAATTGCGCTCCGTTCGGCTGCTTCTTTCTCCCGGTGCCCGGCTTCGGCGCTGTTTACGCGAAACGGCTGTCCCGAAGGGGGGCTCTCTTCGCCGGCGAGCATCATGATTCTCTCGATCTCCTCGTCGGAGGCCTCGAGACCGCGTGACTTGAGGAGGTCTCTCCAGATGTTCCGTGCGGACCTGAGAAGTGTTTGACCATCCTCTTCACGACCCGCTGAAAGAAGCTTTTCGGCATAGGCCTGGAAAAAGATCGCCGGGTTTGTATCCTTTTTTCTTATGGGGTCGACCGTCGCTTCGTACCTGTCGTTCTCGCCGATAAGGATGAATGCCGCTGCGAGAAGAGCCCGGGCCGGGATGTAATCCGGGATTTTCAGAATCAGGTCATCCAGGATCGCGGCGGCTTCCTTCGACCGACCCATGAAAAACTCGCTCAAGGCGAGGTTGAGATGGGCCTCCTTCAGCTCAGGGTCGATATCCAGCGCTTTTCTGCAGGCAGCAGCCGCCTCCGCGTAGCGGGCCGTTTCCAGGTACACGTGCCCCAGGTTCATATAGACGAGATGGAGATCTTCGCTGGAGCCGGTACCCAGAAATCGATGCCAGAGATCAACGGCCTCGTCGTATCTGCGAAGCTGCGCCGCCTGGATGGCGTGTTCATAGAATGCCCGGGGATTTCCCCCGGATTCGTCGATCTTCTTCTTCCCGAGCTGGTAGTAGATCCTGCGCTTGCCGGCACCGTCTCTCTTCGTCATCGTCCCATAGTGGTGAACGGGTATATCGCTCGAGCGAATCTTCAACTTGTGCCGGCGCATGGAATCCTCGACGAGCTCATGAACGGCCCCCTTGAAGCGGATCCGGGGGTCGTTCCTGAAAAGGCGGGTCTTTCGGCTGGGATACCACCCCGGCCCCGCCTCTTCATTCACGTAAGAGCCGTCGTTCGGCACCCAGCCTTCCGTGGTCATGGTGTTCGAATAGTTTCTCGTTGTCAGGATGAATCCGTCGGCCCGGCCCCCGGCAGCGCTCGTGAGATTTCGAAGTTTCACGAAGTCATCCGGAGAAATAACCTCATCGGCGTCCAGGACGAGGATCCATTTGCCCGTTGCCTTTTCAAGAGAGACGTTTCTCGCTTCTGAGAAATCGTCGCGCCAGGGGACCTCGAAGACCTTTGCCCCGAAGGCGGCGGCGATGTCCCTTGTCCGGTCCGTCGAGCCCGTGTCGACGACGATGATTTCGTCGACGACGGCCTTGACGCTCGACAGGCAGCGGACGAGGTTGGCCTGCTCGTTTTTGACGATCATGCAAAGCGAGAGCGTTGACCGGTTTTTCTCGCGGTCGACCTCCATCGGGCCGATCCTGTGCCGTACCGCCAGCGCCGCGTCGATGAAGCCGTCGTCTACCTCGAAGGCGGCCATGGCGGCCTCGATCCGGGCCATGGCCTCTTCGTTCTTATCCTGCGAGATCAGAATGTCGATCAGGAGGAAGACAATCGTGCGATTCCGGGGGTACCTTTTGACGGCATCACGGAAGGCCTTCTCCGCCCGGGCATGAAGCTCCAGAGAGACCGCCGCAGCATGGTAGCGCTCCGCGAGATCTGCCGCGCAGGGGGACAGGGTAAAACCCTTCTCCAGAAGATCGAGGGATTTCTCCTTCTCGTCGGCTGCCCAGAGCAGTACCCCGAGGTTTGTCACAGGCTCCCCCCAGGAAGGATCGGCTTTCGCCGCCTCGCGGAAGCGCCGCTCGGCATTGTCGCGATCGCCTCGCTTGAACGCGAGAACCCCTTGGAGGTTCAAGGCAGGCGCGAATCCGGGCGTCCACGCGAGGGCACGATCGGCCAGCCGTGCGGCTTCCTCGTCGTTACCCAGGCCTTCCTGGATACTGCCCAGCAGACTGAGCATTCGCGCGTCCGGGGATCCCAGGATGGGTTCCCCGAGCAGGTCCTGGGCTTCCTTGTAGTGTTTCGTCTGGATCAGCATCTCCGCCATGGCGAGGTAGCATTCCCGGTCCCACGGCGTGGCCTTGATGGCGCTCAGGTACGCCTCCGTTGCCGCCCGGAGGTTGCCTCTCTGGTACAGATCGTCTGCTTTTGCCAGGATCGATGAAACGGAGACACCCACGCCGCCAGCCGGGCCCTCATGACGGGTCGTTGCCTCGCGTCGTTGCGTCGAGCTTGCCTTGCGGGCGGGGCGTTCCTGCCCGGCTGCCTCGTCGTTCTGCCGAAGCCGCAGGATCGGTTTCCCGCGCAGCTCCCGGATACGATTTTTCACGGCATCGGCTGCGTGGTCCCATGTGAAATGGGACCGGATGAACTCCGCGGCGAGACGCCCCTTGGAAGCGGCTTCATCCCGATGCGCGGCCGCGTGCCGCATCAGTCGGGCAAGACCGTCCCGGTCGGGCTCGGCGAGCCACGGGAAATCGACGGTTTCGAACTCGCCCACCCGCTTTTCCGGGAGCCTCACCTCCTTCGCGGGGATCAGGTAGGCCGTCGTCTCGTCGCAGAAATCCAGGGCCGCGCCGTAGCCCGTGACGATGACCGGCAGCCCGCTGGCCATGGCTTCCGCGATGGGCAGGCCGAAGCCCTCCCCCCGGTAGGGATGAACGAGGCAGTCGCAGGCCGTGTAGAGGCCGGCGATCTCGCAGTCGCCGAGATTGCGTTCAATATACTCGATCTCGGGATGGTTCGGGTCGCCCTGGAACCGGCGGATCCACTCCTTCGCCGTCTGGCCCTTGTAGAAGCTCTGCCCGCCCATGTCCTTGATCACCAAGCAGACGTCATCTGTCGACGAAAAGCTCCGCGTGTAGACGTCGAGCAGAACGTCGATGCCCTTGCGCTGGATCGTGCCTCCCACGAAGAGAAACTTGTACGCCTTCTTCGTCCTGAGCCGGTACGGGGGATTGTCCGGTTTGAACAGCTCCGTGTTCACCCCGTTGGGAACAACGTGTACCCGTTCCGCGGGGACGCCGCTCCGGATGTAGCAGTCCCGGACGTAACGGCTCGGAACCCACATCTCGTCGACCTGTTCCGACATCGGGCGGATCCACTCCCGGGGGAGACTGCCGAATTCCCAGGGCTGGATCATGATCCAGTGCCCCTCGGTCGGGGGGTTGAAGTCGGGCGGCCACTGGTGCCTGACGTGCGCATCAGCGGGGCCGGACAGCGGCTTTCGAACCCTCTCCGCGATCGGTTTGAAGCGGGGCTCCTCCTTCGGCGAGAACTGGTCCCGCTCGTAGGGGATGATGGATACCTCGCATCCTCCCGCAATCAGGCGCGAGCAAAGTTCCCGGTTGACGAGGGCGAGTGAGTGGTGGACGAACTGGGAGCCCTCCCAGCGGATCTTCAGGTTGTCTTGTGAGGAGGCCCGGGCATGCCGAGCGGCGTCGAAGGCCCGCCGGAAGTCGCCGAGGTCCTTCACGACGGTGATCTCCTCCCAGGGGTCGAGGAAGACATGGTCCGAGGCGTCCTTCCAGCCTTTCAGGTCTTCTCCGCGAACGGCATGGAAGACGAAGGTCGGGATCCCCGCCAGCGCCGCGAAGGTCTTCCCCCACGAGTCGGCGCCGACAAAGAAATCGCTGCCCGCGATCAGCTGCAGCTGCTCCGTGAAGGAGTAGCTTCTCCTGTCAAGTGCCCTGTCGAGGCAGGGGTATTCCTCCGCTTCATCGGGTGTGCCGATCACAATTGGCCGGACGCCCTGTTTCGCCAGGTACGAAAGAAGGCGCGGCCAGTCCTTGGGCGAAATCACGTTGCGCTTGCTGCCCACCATGCCCTTGAGGCTGCCCCGAGGCTGGATGACGAGTTGGACGGGTTCGAGCCTGCACTTGTCGAAGTGGACCGCCCATTCGGGTCTTCGCCGGATTCCATAGGTCGTGAAAATGTCGAGGTCCGCGTTCCACTCCCGGTAATCCGCCGTCGTCGTGGGCGTAGCCCCCATGCCCCGACAGATGTCGGAGGACTTGAAGAACTGCCGGGCGATGAAGTGCCAGGTGTAATTCTTCGGGAAGGGGATGAAGATCACCTTCTTGAGCTTCGGGAACGCGTCGAAGAAGGACCGCATCATGGCCGTGGAGTTCGAAACGCTGATGACCGTCTGTTCGGGGTCCTCGTCGTAGAACGTCGAAAGCAGCAGCAGGGCGTCGCCCGCCCCGCCGAAATGGACGTAGCTGGGGGGGAAACCCGAGATCAGGGCATGGATCCGGACAATCGCCTCAGGGCTCACCTCCTCGGGCCAGAAATTCTCCCGCAGCCAGGCGTAGCGGCCTTCCTCCCTTTCGACAAACGTGTCGAGGTCGAACCGGATCAAATCCTCCTTCCAGGTTTTGAAAAAACGCCGCGCCGACGTTTCATTGAGCGCGTCGATGACATCGCGGGAAGGGCTGGATTTCCCCTCGTGATGGATGACGACGCTTGCAGGCTCGTAAAACACGCGCTTCCCCGCACGGCGAACCTTGAAGCAGAGGTCCGTGTCCTCAAAGTACATCCCGTACCTCTCCTCGAAGCCGCCGATCCGCCTGAATAGCCGGCTCCGGATGAACAGGCAGGCGCCTGTCACGGCGTCCGCGTCGCCCGGGACGTTGACGAGGGGATCGTCGGCCGCCGCATGGAGGTGCCGGTGGAGCGGCCAGACGTCGTAGGAAGGATGAGCGTTTCTGAAAAACTGGATGCCGCAGTGCTGCACGGTACCGTCCGGGAACAACAGCTTGATCCCGACCGCGCCGATCGAGTCGTCACGGTCGAGTCGTTCCAGGGCGCGTTCGAGCCAGCCCGGCAGCGGCTCCGTGTCGTTGTTCAGGAAGACGAGAACCTCGCCGCCGGCGATGTCTGCTCCCTGATTGCACGCCCTCGCGAAGAGCAGGTTTTCCCGGTTGGCCAGGACCTTGAGCTTCGGGTATCGTTTCCGGGCTTCCTCGAGAAATGCCCCGGTCCCGTCGCTGGAGGCGTTGTCAATGACGATGACCTCGCGCACCCGGTCGAGGGGCGTGTTCGCGTAGAGCGCCTCGAGGCAGCGCGACGTGAATTCCACCTGGTTGAATACGGGGATGATGATGGAAGCGCATCCTTTCGGAACCGGTGCGGTCGTGGCCTCTCCGCGATCCGCGTTCCTATCATTGCCGGGCGACTCCGCCGGCCGGTGGGCGTAAAAGGGCTTTCTCGCAAAGAACCGGATCTCTTCCCCCGATCCATCCCGTTCGATCTGTTCGATCAAGGCTTCGAGCCGGCCCGCCGCCACGTCCTGTTTGCGCCGGATTACCTGCAGTACATTTTCCCTGCCGTAGTCTCCCGTTGCGGTGTAAAGCCTTTCGACCGTAAAACCGGCCGATTCGAGATGCCTCTTCAAGGTGGAGGGCGAGTAGTGCACATAATGGTATTGCGGGTCGAGCCAGTACCACGTTTCGCCGAGTTCCTGTGAGCAGAGGCTTTCGATATTCGGCACGATACCGCAAAAGATGCCGCCCGGTTTCAGGGACCTGTAGGCGTTTTCGATTGCTCTCAAAGGCTCCGGCAGGTGTTCCAGAACGTGCAGCATCGTGACGACCGAGAGAGATCCTCTCTCGAAAGCGACGTCCTCGAACGGCTCGTCCGTGACGGGGATCCCGAGCTTTTCGTTGGCGAACGCCACGCACTTGCGAGTCACCTCGATTCCCCGGACCTCGAATCCCCGATTCCTCGCGTTGTCCAGAAAGGCCCCCCACCCGCACCCGACATCGAGCAGCCTCCCGCAGGGCGCCGTGAACTCGAGAAGCTCATTCAAAAAATAGTCCCTTCGCAGCCCGCTATTTTTGATGGCATCGCCGTCCGCAGGCAACGCCATATGGGAGGGCCCGTCGGCGTAGCTCTGGTAGACCCTCCTCATTGCCTCCTTGTTCAATCGGGTTCTCAGATAGACCGTGCCGCATGAGAGGCACCGGACGATGTCCGCAGAGGTCCTGTAACGCTCTGCCTCGACACGGCCGCAGAATGGACAGCAGATGACTTCGCGATCGGACTTTGTCCCGCTCTCGATCGACGCCGTCGCTTGATTCTCTTCGGGAGGCTTTTCTCCGCTGCAGGCCGGGGGCGACCCTTTGTGATCCTCGGGATCATGGAGCATCTTCAGGATAGCGGTCGCTCCTGCATGACCCGGCTCCAGCTTCAGGATGCGGCAGTAGAAGCGCCGGGCGATGTCAAGAGCTCCCACGGCGATGCTGATGTGCCCGAGCGTCTCCAGGGCCTCCACGTCATCGGGTTTAGCGGACAGGATTCGGTGATAGAGAAGGAGGGCATCCCCGATTCGATGCTGCACAACGAAGAGAAACGCAGCCAGGTTCTTCAATGCCGTCATGTAGGCGGGATCGATTTCGATTGCTTTCTCATAGTGTCTAAGGGCAGCTTCCGGATCGCCCAATTCCTGATAGAGGCACCCGAGGTCGTTGTGGGCGACGGCGGAACCGGGACTTTCTTCCACAAGACTGAGCAGCTCGGCAATGGCCCCCGAAGTGTCCCCTTTCGATATGAGGTCGTGCGCGTGCGAATACCGCTGGTCAACAGGGTGCATGCCTTCTGTGCCGTTGAGGTTTGTCGCGCCGGGCGCAAAATGCCCGAGAGGGTTGTTTTCTTTCATACTTTTCTCTCTTTACGGATCTGAATGTCCAACGCCCTGAGGCCATCCGGAAACTTGGTCGTATGCATCACAGGGATCCGATCAGGCTCTGCCCAAAAACGGGCAGGGGCTGTTCCTGTTGTCGCAAATCCGGTGAGGTATTCCACAAAGCGTAGACTGCCGGATATCCTGTATGAGCTTTTCGTTCCATATTTCTTCGAACGATCGGCTGCGCAGGGTACCGATCGGAGCCGTTTGCCAGCAGCAGTTATAAATATCGCCATCAAGTGTAATGAGCATTGAATCCCATGGCTTCGCGCACCAAAATTTACTGATATCCACGGTTTTGTTGTAAAAGACGGGATCTTGATCGTCGCTCTCAAAATATTTTCTGCCGCTGAACTGCAAATTCACCCCCAGATGTTCCGCGACTGAAAAACCCGCTCTCACATACTCATCGTGTTCCCGAGCCATCAAGCGGCAGTGCTGCTCCTTGTAGTTGAACCAGTCGAATCGGTAATCGGCCCCTTCATTCATATGAAAGAGGTGTACGACGGCGGCGTCAAGCTCTTTGCCAAGCCTAACGAACGCAGGGATCTCGCTCATGTTTTCCAGCATGAGACACATGTTGATCCTGACTTCGGGATGCTTTCGGCCTGATTCGTCTCTTTTCTTGATGAGGTTCTTGATGTTATCCAGCAGGCGATTGAAATCGTTATGACGGATTTTTCGATAAGTCTCAGGTGATGCGGCATCGATGGAAAAATCAATGAAGTGGATATTGGATTGAAGAATTTTGTCGATATTATGATCGGTTAAAAGCAAGCCGTTGCTCGCAAACCCTACGCGCGTGAGAGGATGGACGTGCTGGACGGCATCGAATATATAGGTGCAGGTTAACGGCTCTCCCGCGCCGTGCAGAGTGATGATTTCGGCAAGCCTGATATGAGGAGCAAGGTGCGTGAGAAAGCGCTTTGGGATGTGACGTGCATCTTTGTTGATGAAACCGTGCTGCGGATTGACGTGCTTCCAGCATTGAACGCACGGGGGAAGAATATTGCAGACGTTCGTGCTGGCAATTTCGACTATAACGGGCAGGGACTCGATTTTTGTCTTTTTCTGTTGAATTTCCGCCTGGTTCAATCTCTTATTGGTTTGCGGAGAATCTGAGCGATCGGTAGCCTTCACCGAAGAGGCCTGCGCATTGTGGAATGGCAGGACTGCAGCCGTGCCTTTGGGACGACCTGCGGGGCCGATACGGTCTGACATCGAATGGGAATCGGAGCGGGCATCCTGCAAAGTGCGTTGTTCGAAGAGGTAGGCAATTAAATCCTCCAGGATTATGACGGACTCATGATGGGTGTCTTCTCTTTTCAGCTGTTTGCATCGTTCGAAAATGGTTGCCGGCTTTCGGGAGGCTGGCCGAGACGAAACCATCTTCTCGAGTTCTTTGACGTTTTCTCTGGCTGCTGCATGGCAGGGTTCGATGGCGAGGACCTTGTCGTAGAAAAAGCGCGCATCATTGTGCAGACCCTTCGCGCCGCATACGTTCCCGATCCGGAGCAGCGTTTCGATATCGTCCGGCTTGAGGGCAAGGGCCTTGTTGTAAAGAGCGAGCGCCTTCTCGATATCCCCGGCTTCAGCCAGGTGAGCATCGGCAAGGTCCCTCAAAAAGCCGACCTCCCCCGGGGCGAGCCGGACGGCCTGTTCGAGATGGTCGAGAGCCTCATCCGGCTTCTGCAGGAGGCAAAGTAGGTTCCCGAGATCGTTGTGGGCCCTCGCCTCCTGGGGATGCGTCTTCAGCAGAACCTTCAGTTTCTCGATGGCTTCCTTTGTCGCCCCATTCCGAGCGAGTCTGCGTGCCCTGAGGATGACCATGCTGGGTTCGTCATCCGCATCGAGTCCAAGTTTCTTCGAGTCGAGAAGTGCAAGGACATGCTCCGCCTGCTTGTTAGCGGGATCGATGCTGAGAACCTCGAGGTAATAGGCTCGGGCCTTGACGAACGCGCGCCTCTCAATGGAGAGATTACCAAGCACGCTGAGCGTTTCCACGTCTTCCGGAAGGAGCGAAAGGACTCGTTCATAGAGCGTCACCGCTTGGTCAACATTCTGCAGCGTTACATAGTGGAAGGCTGCGAGACTCTTCAGAAACAAGGCCTGTGCGGGATCCAGGGACACTGCCTTTTCAAGATGAAACCGGGTTTTCTCCTTGTCGCCGTCGCGGCAATACAGGGACGCAAGATCATGGTGAGCGGCGGCGTGACGGGGGCAACATTGGATTAAACTCTCCAAGACTGCCCTTGCTGGAACAAATTGCCCCTCCGCGGCAAGCGACCTGGCGCAGCGGTGCAACTGCTCCGTCGTGCTGTTGCTGACTGCCTTCGGCTGCGATGAAAGAAGCTGACTCAGTCTGGTTACTTCTTTCTGCAAAGCGACATTTTCCTCTTCTTTCGCTTTCAGCCGGTTCCTGTAGTAAGCCATATCCATGGAAGAGTTCAGTTGGGTGTTCGCCTGTTCGCTCGAATGTTGCCTGTATTCCAGAAGTAGCTCTGGTACACGAACGGCATCCCATCCGAATTCGACCATGCGAGTGAACAGGTTGTGATCTTCGGGAAGATTCGTCTTCTTGTACCCCCCGACGGCATCAAATGCCTTCCGCCTGAACATGGATGATCCATGAATGAAATTGTGTGTTTTGAGGATTTTCTTTGTCGCTTCGTTGAAATCCGGAAACTGCCAGGCAAAGAAGTCTTTTTCCCTGAGGAGGCGTTGAGCCTTGACGCTTTGCGCGAGTACCTCGGCTCTGGGCCCGAAGAGAACGGCATCGGTATAAGCGACGGCGGCATTATCATGGAGATCGAGAGCCAGCTTGCATTTCTCGATGTAGTCGCTTCTGAAGCGGTTGTCGGCGCCAAGGAAGCAGATGTAATCCCCCGATGTCAGGGACACCGCCCTGTTGAAATTATCAACGATACCGAGGTTTGTCTCGTTTCGGACAATGCGGATCCTGTCCTGGTACCGTTGAGCAACGTCGATAGAATTGTCAATTGAGCAATCATCGATGAACAGGATCTCGTCCGCCGGCACGGTTTGCAGAAGAGCGGATTCAATTGCTTCGGCGAGGAACCTTCCGTAGTTGAAGTTCGGAATGATCAGCGAAACGCGGGACGAGGGAAAATGCGTTTCGTTCGTGGCGGTGACGCGATTCAGTTGATACCGGTCTTGGTTGTTTCCTTCCGCACAGGAGACGGCCCCGGAGAAAAATTTCCTTGTGGATTCCATGAGAGTGGCCGAGTGCCTGCCGTGCGGATACGCGAACCAGTCGAACCCCTCGGGATCGAGCCGTCGGATCTCGGGCGGGATGGCGAGTTCCATCTCGATCAGACGACGATCCGACGAGGCAGACAAATCTTGATGGGTCTTGCTGTGCCACTGCAGCCGCCCACCGGAGCCAACCATGGTCTTCAACTGTTCAAAACTGCAAAATCTTGCCGGGGGCTCCACGTGCTGATCGAATTCATTTGATGCCCCAATACTGTCCCCGACCACGAACAGCTCAAACGGGTAACCGAATTTTTTCAGAATCGGGAAAGCATAGACAAACACATTCTCGTAGCATCCGTCGAACGTGATGACGGCGTGTCTTGGATTATCAGGCTGATAGTCTCGGAGGGAAACAACATCGAATCGCCGTAACTGTTCCATCTGGCTCCAGAAACGGTTGACGGTTACCCACCAGACGGTCGGAGATTCCGGGTATATTTTGTGGTACATCAGGATCATTTCATGTAGACCTCTAATACGTGATTGTAATCCCTGTATGGGTAATATTCCCTCAGTAACGTGACATATGGAAAACGGCTAGTGTACCATGCATCGATGTGACAGCTGACGAGAATGCCGCCGTCCATGAGCAACTCATCGATGATGGCGTAGATGAGCTTCTCGGCGCTTGCTATGTATTGAGGGTACAAGACGCCCGTAACGACAATGAGATCAAAGGAGCGACTCCAATCCTTTACAGGCATCTCGAAGATGGAATGCTGGCGGTATTGTATGTGCGGGAAGCCGCGGCTGCTTTCACGGGCATGCCGGATCGCGTTGGCGGAAACGTCTACTCCGATGATTTTCCTGCCGGGAAGATGTCTCGTGATAAACCCGTTTCCGCACCCGATATCCAAAACCCGTCTGTACTCTCTGCGAGGAATGGCGTATAGAAGCATTCCCTTTCTTTTCTCGTCATCCCCATTCCCCTCGTAATTCCAAGGATCCTTGCTTTCCCACCATGTCTCGAGTGCGTGTAAATCCTGCAACGTGCTCATGTCCTGTCTCCAAGGCAGTTTCCTCTTTGCGAGGATATCTGCGGATCGTGCGCAGTATCGCTCAATGGGCACTTGATTGGAATGATATGTTTGAGCAATATGCATGCCAAAAAACAACGCTATCGCATTGTTTGCGCTACGGATTCAGGTCTGCAACACTGACCGATAGCGTAATGCGATTTTGCAGGGTCGCTATGTGTCTCTTTAATGTGCCCCTCCTTGCGTGCGCCAAATGGAGGCTCCGATGGTATCGCAAGGAAGGAGGAACGCGCACGCATGGACGATGGGCAGGCCATGTTCACATGAGTCAGACAAACTGTGCGAGATGACATCGCTTGCAGATAAAATGGGCGTCACTCGGCAAACCCGCATAGATTTGACCGATCGCGTAACGGAAGGCTTCTGAGTTCCATACTTCGCTGATTGACGTCTTCAGGACATTTCCCAGAACGACCGATCGATGGTAATCGTGACAACAAAGAGTGACGTCACCATTGTGTTGAATGACAATCTGATAGAAGGGTTGCCCGGCATCGTGCCCCCACCCCTTGCAACCGGCCAGGCGACCGGATCCCACGGCTTGATCGTTGTGGCCGCTGTTGCCGGAAAAAGTGTGTGAGCGGAACAGGTTGAGACTGACGCCGATTTTTTTCCAGTAATCGACAGCCGTCCGGATTTCCGCATCGGTCGAATAATCGGCGCAGTACTGAATGATAATCCGCCGAGGGCATGGATGCCGCTCTTTGAGGTAGAGAATGTTGCTCAACACGGCATGGAATCCTCTTACACCCGTAACCCGCTCAAAGGTTTCCTCCGTAAAGCCGTGACATGAAATGTATACGATGCCTTCAAACCGTGCACGAAGAATCCGGTCCGTGTAGCTTTGCCTCATGTTCAGACCGTTTGTTACCAAATAAACCTGCAGAGATGGATAGGACAGGGCATGTTCGATATACTCTATCCCGCTTGGATGAGCGAAGATATCTGAGAAGTTGTTAAAGGTCAGTATTCTTCCGCCGTTCTCCGAATACTGCCTCACGATCTCGGCAAAAACCTGCTCAGGCATGAGTTCAAATCGATGATTCTCCGAAAGATGACGCGGGCAGATGATGCACGATTCGTTGCACCAATTGTGTACATTGATGCACGCGCACACCGGGAAAGGAGATCGCAATCCCCAAAGTACATCATGGTTTGGCGCTACCTGTGTATCGGCCCGTTTCAAATTGTCCAGAATGGCCTTTCCTACTGCGTCGCGCATCGAAAGGTACGGGGACATAAAATCGGGCAGCCCGCATAACTCGTTATCCTGTATCTGCACTTTGTATGCGTTCAGGAATTGGTGAAGTATGCTCATCGACAGCGTGGTGGTCAAGGACGCTGTGTGCCATGATGCATCGGTTTTTCGGTTAGACATTCACTGCCTCCTTATCAGGATGACGAATCGGCTGTACACAAGTGCGATGACGCCTCGCAATTAACATGTCACGCTGCTTGTCAGAGGTTTGATCCTCCTGGGAGGAATTCGGGTGCGGTCGTTTTCGCAGGAGAAGAGCCCCGGTAGTGCGAGATGAACGGTAAGGGGCTGTTACCAGTTGATGTTCAAAGCGGGCAATAAAGAGGTCTAACCCGTGATCTGTCCGATTCGCTGCAAAAGGGTTTTCCCTTCGGCAAAGGCGGGGTTGATCTGCGGGGCCTTGCGGATGGACTCGACGGCGGGTTTCTTCTCTTTCTTTGCGGCGCAGGCGAGGTTGTAGAGGATGCCCTCGTCGTCGGGAGCGACGGAGAGGGCCTTCTTCAATTCCTCGACGGCCTTCTCGCAGGCGTCCCTGCGGGCCTGGATGCCTTTATCAAAGAGCTGCGGCACGATGGCTTCTGTCATGCGGCCGAGTACCTCAAAAATGCTCAACCGGAAGCCTTCGCCTGGCAAGCCGACAGGGGCTTTGCCTTTACATCAACGGCTCCCCTGGAACGGGAAATGTGAGAACGCAACCGCAGGGCCGATGTCGATGCCCGATGGAGCAACCCCCGAAATCGAAAACGTCCTGCCGGTGTTTTTCCATCCCCGGCGCAATAAAAAGCCTATACTTCCTCTAAGGCCGTATCAGCAGGTAAAGTGTTTTTGTTGCTATAGGTTTGTTCAAACAAGTTTATTCGATGCATATATTGAGGTGCTTTCTGCACATTGTGTGCCAGCGTTTTCAGCTTGTGGACGATAATAAACACATCGAAATAGTTGATTTTTTTGAAAAAAAAGAAAGTTGGAAAGGGCTGTATTCTCCTGTTTTTCGAGTGGATGAAGATAATGGGGAAAAAACCGATCCGGCCCCTTCTGGTAAACCCCCCATTTTTTCATTCATCGTTTTGCGAGGGCCGAATGGCACAAAATCTGCTTACTTCCAGAAGAAAACCGTGGTTTTTATCTTCAAATGATGGAGACGGACAAAAGTCAAATCAGGGACGAGACGCCCCGCATGATGAACGTGGAGGACGAGAAGTTCCTCGTCCAGTGGCTCGTCGAGAGCAACAAACAGCTCGCTCAACGAAACAGGGAACTCCTCGTCGAAAACCTGAATCTCGCCTCGCAGGTCGAGGCGCTTCAGAAGATCAGTTTCATCGACTTCGCCACGGGGATTCACAACCGGGGTTATCTCCAGCAGCGGCTGGATGAGGAATTTTCCCGGTCCCGTCGGACGGGGTCGTCGCTCTCCTGCCTCTTCATCGATCTGGACGATTTCAAGAAAATCAACGACAACTACGGTCACCTTACCGGTGACAGGCTTCTCAAGGACGTGGCGATCCTCCTCAAGAGTTTCTGCAGACGGGAGGATGTCCTGGTCAGATTCGGTGGTGAGGAGTTTGTGCTTCTCATGTCCTGCACGGGTCGTCGCAAGGCGAAGCTTGCAGCCGAGCGCATCCGCAAAAAAGTGGAGGAGCGAACCTTCGATTACGGCGATTTCAAGATTTCCATCACGATCAGTATCGGGATAAGCACGCTGAAGAAAAACGATTTCAAGGGCGTAAAAAGCCCGGAAGAACTTATCTGGAGTGCCGACCGGGCCATGTATGAAGTGAAGCAACACGGCAAGAATAATTCTTACTATCTCAACTGCTGTGCCCGCAAATTCGATCCTGTTGAGCCTGAAACGGCGCCCGCACGGACCGCCTGAGAGCGGTCGTCTTTTTTCGCTTCAGTCTGGGAAATGTCTGCAGTGCCCTGGGAAGGCGGCAGGAGGCCATCGAGTGCTTTGAGGTGTCCTCGGGGGTCGGTTCCCGCCTCTTCCAGAGTTATTTCAACCCGAGAAATGAATGGGTCGTCTGAATTTCCATCCATCCTGATCCCGCAATCGCGTTGCCCATGTCTTTCTCGATACGATCGGATGGTCGGGGCGCAATTCCGCTCTGGAGACCCGGGAATGCAACACACCGATCACCACACTGCCGGTGCAAACCATGAGATCCCGTCACAGCTGCGCCATACCGAGGATGATGGGGGTTGCGGATACCATCGCCGGTTCGTCCGAAGGGTACGTGGAGATCGCCTCTCGATTGGCCGGGAGCAGCGACCGGCGAGGCGAAGTCTCCGGGAGAGTCGAAGAAAACAGGCACGGAGTCTACCCGGGCATGGAACGGGTCAGGACGCCTGAGGGCTTCTTCGAGGGACTCGCGAGAGGATGAAGCCCGGCGGTCGAGCGCGTATAAATTCTTGTTAATAAAGGATAAATTTAATGCCGGAGAGAGAAAGAGCCCGGTTTTTCATAAACAAGATGTTGACAGTATTGATTAGCCGTCATTCTTGAAAAATTTTCGACTTCATTAAAGTTTTTCTTGCTTTAAGACGATAAATTTAGTGCAATGGTTGCGTTTGATTAAAGTGTTGCCGTGAAAACGCAACTTAATTTTTGAGGGGTCCGCAATGGCCAAACTTTTTTATTCGACGTCAGAGGTGGCGAAACTCTTTAAAGTCAACAGGGTGACGATCTACCGTTGGGTCCAGGAAGGAACCGTCAAGGCCTACCGGATCGGGAAACACCTGAAGATCCCGCTGTCCGAGGTGAACCGCCTTCTCAGAGAATTCGGTTTCAAAGAGATTGCGATCGGAGAGAACGAGGGCGCGAAAGAAGAGCGTCTCATGGACACGATTGATCACGTCGCCCGGTACGGTCAGAAGAAGAAACTGGTCATCGCCGTCGATGACGACATGAACATCCTCACGTTTATCAAGAGTGTTTTTGAGGGTATGGGCCTCGACGAGAAGTGCGAGCTTCGAACCTACCCGGATGCCATGGAAGCCCTCCTGCAGATCGGGAAGGAAAAGCCGGACCTGATTCTTCTCGATATCGTCATGCCCGGCCTGAACGGTGTGGAACTCGCCCGAAAAGTCAGAACGATGTACGACGGGGTTAAAATCATCATTGTCACGGGCTATCCGATCAACGACTATCTCACGGATGAGGAGAAAACCCATTTCGCCGATATCCTGAGCAAACCGGTCGATATCGGGGCGCTCTACAAGTCGATCAACGGGGCGCTCGGGATCAATTGAGCGGCCCGCCACAGGTGCCACCATGAGAGAGATCATTGTCGGCATCGCGGACCTCAGGGTGAGCAGTCATCCGGATGACGTCATGGTGACCTATGCCCTGGGTTCCTGTGTCGCCGTCGCCGTCTATGACCCCGTGGCTCGGGTCGCGGGACTTCTGCACTTCATGCTGCCGAGTTCCTCCCTCAATGTGAGCAAGGCCGAGGAAAACCCCTCCATGTTCGCAGACACGGGCATCCCTTTTCTTTTCAAATCCTGCTACGAGCTCGGGGCAGACAAAAGAAGGATGGTCGTCAAGATTGCCGGCGGGGCCAACATCATCGGTGAAGCGAGTTTCTTCCGGATCGGTCAAAAAAACCTCACGGTTCTGCGAAAAATACTCTGGAGAAACGGCATCCTCGTTTCGGGGCAGGACACGGGCGGCACTATGAACCGCACGCTCCGATTCCACAGTCAGGACGGCCGGGTTCTGGTCAGGCGATCCGGCGGGTCCCTGGAGGCGATATGAAGTTGAACGCGAGAATTTTTAAATCCATTAAAAGCCTTCCGGCTTTCCCGGTCACCATCAAGAAGGTGAGCCGCATGATCGGTAATTCGGACTTCTCGGCGAAAGAGCTTGCGGCCGTGGTCAAGTACGACCAGTCGATCACGGCGAACATCCTGAGGATGTGCAACTCCGCCTACTTCGGCCTTCAGCAAAAGATTGATAACGTTCAGGACGCCGTTCTTTACCTGGGTCGCGACAATCTGGTCCGCGCCGTCCTGACAGCGGGGATCTCGCGGTATTTCAAGAAGACCGAGGGATATGAAGTGGAAGGAATCGATCTGTGGGAACATTCCGTCAGTGTGGCCCTGATGGCCCAGATCCTCTCCCGAAAGATCTATGGCCATGAAGACCCGAAGCTCTTCACCGCGGCGATTCTTCATGACGTCGGCAAGGTCGTCCTCGGGGAGTATGTCCGGGACTCCTGCAAGAAGATCAAGACCCTCGTGTTCGAGAAAGGGTACGACTTCATTGAATCGGAAGAGGAAGTCCTCGGCATCAACCATGCCCAGCTGGGCGGGGAAATGGCCCTGCTGTGGAATTTCCCCGCCGAGATCAAAGACGCCATCGCCTGGCATCACCGCCCGGACCTTGTGACGCGAAAGGGCAACGGCCTGGTCTGGCTGGTCTACCTCGCGGACCAGCTCTGCCTGATGACCGGGATCGGCGGGGGTGCCGACGGGCTTGCTTACCGCGGTTTGAAGGACGCTTTCGAGAGATTCAAGCTCCGTCAGCAGGACGTGGAGGAGGCCATGATCTTGCTCCTCCGGCGAATGGAGGACGCCCGGGAGTTGCTGGAGATCGTCCCCGACAGGAGGAGCGTGCCGAGAACGGCACCGCAGGAAGGGAGCGCGCAGAACTGACATGTCCGTCACCGCCCTGATCGTTGATGATTCCCGATCCATCCGAGAGGTCATCCGCAGGATCATCCGGATCTCCGGTTTGGGGTCCGTCCACTGCATCGACGCCGCCAACGGAAAGGAGGGGCTCGAAGTCCTTTCCCGGAAAAAGGTGGATGTCGTCCTCACCGGTGTTCACATGCCGGAGGTCGGCGGGCTGGAAATGCTCGCGGAGATGCGAAAGCATGCGGCCTTCAGGGATCTGCCCGTGGTGGTCGTTACTTCCGATGCGGGGTTGAGGTGCATGAAGGCCGCCGAGGATTTACACTGCGGAACATTCATCCGGAAACCCTTCTATCCGGAGGAGATCAAAAGGGCGCTGGTGGTTACGGCGCGGCTGAAAGAGACAGCCCCCGATGAAAGAGTTGAGGCAGATACTGATACAGTCGATTTTTGAGGTTTTCGAGAAAATGTTCTACACGTTTCTCGAACCGACCGATGCCCGCTATTCCGGTTTCGACGTCGCGTCGGGTGTCGATTTCCGGGGCGTCCTGTCGGGGAACATCACGCTGCAACTCTCCCACAACTTGGCCAAGCACATGGTCAGCCACCTGCTCAACCTGCCCCTTGACCGGGTCACCGATGAACAGATCGAGGATTGCGCGAAAGAAGCCGCCAGCATGATCTGCGGGAGTTTCGTCAGCCGGGCCGACCGCCAGAACGCCTATGATTATTCTCCCCCGAAGTTCTTCACGATCCTGAACGGTTCCCGACCCTCATCGGCCGAGGAACCCGAATCGATCCGGCTGAATTTCGATTCCGACAGCGGACGGGCTTCCGTCGTTTTCTCCCTCTCAAGCTGATATCACCCATGGGGACGTCTGTGGAAGGGGTTTCGCCGGCCGTCGGCGTCTTTCGGACGTCTATCTTTACCGGACGCTCGTGTTCTTTTCCGGTGATTTTAAACTCTGATACTTCCGAACGAGGTCCCGGATGGCCGCGATTTCCTCTTCGTTCATTTCGAAGGTGTATTTGTAACCGCCTTTGAACTGCACGCCGATCGAGTTCGAACGGGCCAGCCGGCTCACCTTGTCGTCGTCGGCGATCTCGTCGTCCGACCATTCCGTGATGCCGTCCCCTTCCACCGTCGACTGTTTCCGGGGGTGGACGCTCCTGACTTCCAGGCGGATGCCGTTGTCCCCTTTGAGAACCACCGTGTCATAGGACAGGTAGTCGGGGGCGCTGAAGCGGGTCTTGAGCCTGTAGGACTTTTTGCCCGAGTATTTCTGAACGATGTAGAGCTCCACGTAGAATTTCTTGTCGTACCCCACCTGCTGCACCACCGGTTTCGTCGTGCGGTAGAAGATCGACTGCCGGGTCTGGTCGTCCTCGACGACGATGTTCCGCATCATGTGCTTCTGGGCTTCCATCTCGTGCCGGTAACTATCCCTTTTGTCCGTCAGGGCGAGAGTGTGCTCTTTCGTGAAATACTTTTCCTTGAGTTCACGGTCGATGAGATCGATTTTGCCCTTCAGCGTGGTCTGACCCTCGAGAGACTTGAGAAGCGCCTCATAGTTCGCCGATGAGGTGTTCTTGATCGTCGTGATTTTCTCCTCGGCGGAAGGGGTCAGGGGGCTCGAGGGGAATCGGTCTCTCAGCTTGTCGAGAGCCTCGAGCGCGTCCCCGTACCGGCCCTTTTCGTACAGTTCCATCCCCGTACTGTGGTAGAACCGGGCGGCCTGGTGGTAAACATCCAGTTCCTTGCTCAACGTCTCATTTTTGTTTTCGAGTTCGTGGACCCTTTTCGTCAGCTCGAGATTCTGCACCTGGAGATCATCGTATTTCTGCTGGGACACGCATCCCTGTAAAATAAACAGCGCGGCCCATATCCAGAGGAGCCTTTTCATGGCATGCACCAATACCCTTCTACCCAATGCTGGTCGGGTTTTCCCTTGATTGAATTGTCCTGCGGATATGCCGGGGCTGAACCGGGGGGCCTGATGCAGGCGGGCAGGTGAGTTACGAAAGAAGATAAAAAGCCTTCACAAGGGATTTATGGCTCGCGAAGCAAGCCTTGTAATAATAACCCTGATCCGTTTTTCCGGTATGTCCTGATGTCCCTTTGCCCGTTTTCCTGGAAGTCCCTGATGCCGCCGGGATTTTATCCACACGCCGGCATATTCTTTTCTTTTTCTTTTGTGACGCTTTGTATATCAAAAGGTTGCAAAAGTCAAACCCGATGATTAAGCCGCACGAAGAGGCTTCTCGCAGAAGAAGAGAGGGCAATTTTCCGATCGCTCCCATGCCAAAAAAGGGAGAGCCGCTCAATAACCCCTCGAGAATGATTGGAAGTGAGCGGTCATCATCTCAGGGCCCGGGGTTCATCCCCGGGTTCTGACTCTGGCTTATGGTATCTCTCGACGGCTCGTCCCACCCGGCCTTGTCCCGGGTCGTGGCACAACCCAGAACAGACAGGGCAAAGAAAAGCGAAAGCAAAAGGGCTGTGATCTTCTGCATGTTGTCGCCTCCTTCTCCGGCGGTGTTCAAAATTTCGTCTTGGATTTAGTATAATCACTCGAACGGAACAGGCAAGGCAGACATTCAGCGGCCATAATATCTCGAATTCCCATGGTGCCGGAGACGGAGTCCCTGTGTGCGAACGGGGGCAGACTCCCCGCATCCCCCCGCGGGTTTGAAAATTTCGACTGCAAAATTAATGCTTTAGGAATGCCGATGATCTTTTATCAGTTGATTTGATTGGCGTATTTTTTATTTACGCTTTTAGAGTACATCGAGAAAAACTAAAATATGTCCTTGACAGAGGAAATTGACAGAGTTATTGAGCGAACATTCATTCAAAATTCAAGGCAGGCACATCGTCATGAAAAATACGGACAAACGAAAAGAAATCCTGGAGTCGGCCCTAAATCTGATATCGGAGCATGGTTTTCATCGTTCCCCGATGGCGATGATTGCCGACAGGGCGAAGGTCGGGACCGGAACGGTCTACTGCTATTTCGAAAGCAAGGACGTACTCATCCGGGAACTGTTCCTCGATTTGCGAGAGACGATCATGGCTGTTCTGCTTGAAGGGTATTCCGTTGACAATCCTATCAGGGAACGATTTATGCACATATGTTCAAGGCTTTTGAAATATTTTATCAAACATCCTGTGCACTTTCGCTTTATCGAGCAGTACATGAATTCCCCCTACGGTGTGGACTATCGGAGGGAGAGGGCTTTGGGGGAAGCGAGCGGCATGAAAGCAATGGATGATCTTTTTGCCAATGCGGTGACCCAGCAGATCATCAAGGATTTCCCCACACCCGTGCATTTTGCCCTTGCTTTCGGTCCGTTGATAGCCCTGGCGAGAGACCACATCCTCGGTTTCATTGAGGTTGACGATGCAATGATCGACAGGATTATCGAAGCCTGCTGGGATGGCATTAAAAGATAATGATAAAAGACGGAATCGATTGAAATCGTTATTGTTATTTACAAGAACGAATGTTCATTCAATTAAATCTCATGGTTCGATCAGAATCAGATCTCTTCATGACGGAAAAAGCTGAAATCGTTGAGGGATAGCCCTATGCGATTCGGCATCTCAAGAGGTGTGAAACATATGAAAATCACAAAGGAATCACAGATGGGCCGGAAAGGAACGGGCTTGATGACGGCAATGGCGATTCTTCTGGGGGCCTGGGCCCTGGCCGGTTGCGGGAACACCACGGCCAAGGCGCCTTCTCAGGCCGGTCCTCCCGAGGTCGCCGTGGTGGAGTTGAAACCCGAGCGCGTCGCGATCACGACAGAGTTGCCGGGCAGGACGTCGGCCTATCTGATCGCCGAGGTGCGCCCTCAGGTGGGCGGCATCATTCAGAAGAGGCTTTTCACGGAGGGCACCGACGTGAAGGCCGGGGCTGTTCTCTACCGGATCGACCCCGCGACGTATCAGGCGGCCTATGACAGCGCCCGGGCATCGCTGGCCAGGGCGGAGGCCAACATCTCGTCCATCCGGGTCCGGGCGGAGCGATACAGGGAGCTGGTGGAAATCAAAGCGGTCAGCCGGCAGGAATACGACGACGCGGCAGCGGCCCTCAAGCAGGCCGAGGCGGACATCGAAGCCGGCAAGGCGGCCGTGGAGACCGCGCGGATCAACCTGGCCTACACACAGGTGACCGCACCGATTACAGGCCGAATCGGAAAATCGTCGGTCACCGTGGGCGCGCTGGTAACGGCTGGCCAGGGGATGCCTCTGGCCGTCATTCAGCAGATCAATCCCGTCTACGTCGATGTCACGCAGTCGAGCGCCACCCTGCTGCGGCTGCAACAGAGTATGGCGAACGGCACCCTCAGGCGCGACAGCGCCAATCGCGCCAAAGTGAAACTCATTCTGGAGGACGGCACCCCCTACCCGCTGGAAGGGACCCTGAAGTTCCAGGATGTCACCGTGGACCCCACAACGGGGTCTGTCATCCTGCGAATTGTCTTTCCCAACCCCCGGGGTGTTCTCCTTCCGGGCATGTTCGTGCGCGCCGTCCTCGAGGAAGGCGTCAATGAACAGGCCATCCTCGTTCCCCAGCAGGGCATCAGCCGCGACCCGAAGGGCAATCCCCTCGCCATGGTTGCCGACGCCGAAGGCAAGGTCCAGCAACGGATGCTCACGCTGGATCGCGTCATCGGAAGCAAGTGGCTCGTTTCGTCCGGACTTGCGCCCGGCGACCGGGTGATCGTGGAGGGGCTGCAGAAGGTCAAACCCGGCGTCTCCGTGAAGGTGGTTCCCTTTGAAGCCGGAAAGAGCGGGGAAGACAAAACGGATGCCCCCCCGGCCGCGAAGTCGGACTGACGGAGACACGCGATGTTGTCGAGATTCTTCCTGGATCGTCCGGTATTCGCGTGGGTCATTGCCATCATCATCA